>JAESFU010000118.1_pt1 | contig 124003 bp, 96 predicted proteins | sample 9269461 | NCBI WGS metagenome assembly JAESFU01 (sample SAMN14502556, study PRJNA617107) | algae metagenome | isolation source: Stenomitos rutilans HA7619-LM2 and co-occurring heterotrophs from cave walls | place: USA: Waikapalae cave, Hawaii | collected 2009-07-28
AACGATATCTGAAATACAAAAAACATTTCGCCGCTTTTCCTTTGCTGGCGGCAAAACGAAAGCGTTTCTGCATTCTACCGGCGCGAAGGTGACGGTGCTTTTGTCGGTGGTATTGGGCATCCTGATCTGCGCGTACATGTTGGTCATCCCATGGTTTGGCGAGAAACTTGCCGGTACCGTTTCGAAAGAATGGGAGATCCGCCTTGGAGACCAGTTGTTCAACTCAATGAAATTGAAGATCGATACCGGTAAATCAATGCTCATCAACCGCTTCTACAAGCAAATTGAGATGAATGCCTCGTATCCGTTTCGCATCAGTGTAGTGAATGAGGATGTGGTGAATGCATTTGCCGTTCCCGGCGGAAACATCGTTGTTTACGAGGGTTTGCTGAGGGAGCTTGAATCATACGAACAACTCGCTGCTTTGCTTGCGCATGAAACTTCGCATATCCGTCACCGTCATAGTTTGCGTTCGTTGTTCCGATCCGTTTCGCAAAAAATATTTCTTACAATGATCGTTGGCAATGAGTCGGGTATCGCTGCATATCTCGCCGGCCGTGCCGATGATCTCAAATCGCTTTCTTACTCACGCGGACTTGAGACTGAGGCAGACGAATACGGAATGCAATGGATGAAGGAACACCAGCTAAACCCTGCGGGAATGCTGGGCTTGATGCAACGACTGCAGGCAGCAAGTAAAGAAGAAGAGCCTTCCGAATTCCTGAGCACGCATCCCGTTTATAGACATCGGATCGCGCGTATCAACGAATTTCTGAAGAAGAATGCCGGCCAATATCAGCAGGATCCGGCACTCGCAAAACTCTTCGGCCAGCTAAAGGCAAAACAGCCCGGGACATCCGCAACGGAAGGATGGTGATGAAACTCAAGGCAGAACATTATCCCGGCAATTCAACCACAAACGGATGATGAACGAGCTGATAGTCCTCGTTCATTATCGATGCATTTACGAACGTGGTACCGTCTATTTCCTTTTGCCCGTGACTTTCGTGGATATGTCCGAATACATGGAACCGAGGTTTCACCCTGTTGACATGCCGTTTCAGATCTTCGCATCCAACGGATTGTTCTAACAAATTTCTATCGAGAATTCCGTGCGGTGGTCCATGTGTGATCAGAATATCTGTGTCAGACGGAATCGCCTGCCAGTGCCTTTCTATCTCGGGTCCTCGTTTGCGGTTGAATGCCCATCCATAATAGTAAGGTTGTACCGGCGATCCCCAAATATGCACACCTCGTAAGGTGACTCCAGAATCGTTAAGGTATATGAGTGACGGAGGAATGATCGATTCTGCCCTTTCGATCCGTTCGAGATAAAAGTCGTGATTGCCTGCAATAAACACTTTGAATTCAAATGGCTGCTCGGAAAACCATTGCAAAAAATCCATTACCTCCTCATGCGATCCCCAACGAGTGATGTCACCGGCATGAATGAGAAGGTCACCGGGTGGAAGCGCGAGCTGCCGGTGCAGTCCGTGCGTGTCCGATATCGCCACCATCTTCATCCGCGAAGTTGCTGGTTGGAGATTTGCGGCAGGGTCAGTCGTTTGCAAACTGGCGACGAATAACATTCAATGCCCCACCAGCCTTGAACCAATCGATCTGAGGTTGATTGTACGTATGGTTCAGTTTCACTTCATGGCTCGAGCCGTCGGCGTGATGTATTACAGCTGTGAGCTGATTGCCCGGTGCAAACTGATTCAATCCAACGATATCGATCGTATCGTCTTCGAGGAACTTATCGTAATCTTCTTTGTTTACAAAGGTCAATGCCAGCATGCCCTGCTTTTTCAGATTAGTTTCATGTATCCTGGCGAAACTGCGCACAATGATCGCGCGTACTCCAAGGTGACGCGGTTCCATTGCGGCATGTTCACGCGACGATCCCTCTCCATAGTTTTCATCGCCAACCACTACCGACCCGATTCCGGCGGCCTTGTATGCGCGTTGCGTTGCCGGTACCGGGCCATATTCGCCGGTGAGTTGATTCTTTACACTGTCGGTTTTTTCATTGAAGAAATTGACGGCGCCGATCAGCATGTTATTTGAGATATTATCCAAATGACCACGGAACTTAAGCCATGGCCCTGCCATCGAGATATGGTCGGTGGTACATTTTCCTTTCGCTTTTATCAACAGGCGGAGTCCTTTGAGGTCCGTTCCTTCCCATCCCGGAAACGGTTCGAGCAATTGCAACCTGTTGGAATCAGGATGAACCACTACCTGCACGCTGCTTCCATCCACGGCCGGCGCCTGGTAGCCGGCGTCTTCGACAGCAAATCCTGTCGGTGGCAGTTCGAGACCTGTCGGTTCGTCGAGCATGACTTCCTCGCCCAATTCGTTTTTAAGTTTGTCCTTCAGTGGGTTGAAAGTAAGGTTGCCCGCGATTGCAAAGGCGGTAACGATTTCGGGTGAGGCCACAAACGCATGGGTAGCTGCCAGACCATCGTTTCGTTTTGCAAAATTGCGGTTGAACGAAGTAATGATCGAGTTCTTACGGTTCGGATCGTCAATATGGCGCGCCCACTGTCCGATACAGGGGCCACATGCATTTGCAAGAACCACCCCGCCAATCTCGTCGAATGTTTTGAGGTAGCCGTCTTTTTCGATGGTGAATCGCACCAATTCGCTTCCGGGTGTAACGGTAAACTCGGAGCGTGTTTTTAATTTCTTTGTTGCCGCCTGTTTCGCGATGGATGCAGAGCGGCTGATGTCCTCATAAGAAGAGTTGGTACAAGACCCGATGAGTGCCACTTCCAGCTTTTCGGGCCATTTGTTTACACGCACCGCATCCGCAAAGCGGCTGATCGGCCACGCAAGATCCGGAGTGAATGGACCATTTACATGGGGTTCCAGTTCATCGAGATCAATTTCTATAACCTGATCGTAAAATTTCTCGGGGTTTTGATATACTTCAGCATCTGGTCGCAGGTAATCGCGAATTCCGTCTGCGAGGTTTGCAACTTCTTCGCGGCCGGTGGCACGCAGGTAAGCCGCCATGCGGTCGTCGTATGCAAAGATCGAACAGGTGGCGCCTATTTCTGCACCCATGTTACAGATCGTTGCTTTTCCGGTTGCGCTGAGACTGTCGGCGCCGTCGCCAAAATATTCGACGATCGCTCCGGTGCCGCCCTTTACGGTAAGTATTCCGGCGACGCGCAGAATCACATCTTTTGCAGAGGTCCAGCCGCTCATTCTGCCCGACAACTTGATGCCGATCAGTTTCGGCATCTTAAGTTCCCATGGAAGACCCGCCATCACATCCACAGCATCCGCACCACCAACACCAATAGCAACCATGCCGAGTCCACCGGCATTAGGAGTGTGGCTGTCCGTTCCTATCATCATTCCGCCCGGGAAGGCGTAGTTTTCGAGCACAACCTGGTGTATGATTCCGGCACCCGGCTTCCAAAATCCGATACCGTATTTGTTGGATATCGAAGAAAGAAATTCAAATACTTCCCTGTTGATATCCAGTGCAGTTGCAAGGTCCGCAGCGGCACCGGTTTTTGCCTGGATAAGGTGATCGCAATGCACCGTTGACGGTACGGCAACCTTTGTTCGGCCACACGTCATGAATTGAAGGAGTGCCATCTGGGCCGTCGCATCCTGCATCGCCACACGATCGGGCGCAAAATCCACATAGTCCTTACCCCGTTGATACGGATTTGTGGCAGGCTTGAATAGATGCGTATAAAGAATTTTCTCGGCGAGCGTTAAAGGCTTTCCCGTTAATGACCTTGCGGCTTCCACTTTGCGGGGCATCCTTTCATATATCTTTTTGATTAACTCCAGATCGAATACCATGTCGTTCAATTTATTCTGTGCGTTTTGAAGATGCATCACAGCGAGTGCGGCATATTGGACGGAAAATTATTTTTTCAATCGCTGCGAATTTACCTAAAAAATGAGTTTTCCGGCAAGCTACTTGAGCAATTGTATTTATTGAGTAAATTAGACGTATGAACCGTTTCAGGAATTTCATTGAGTGGAAGGTGTTCGGGGTGTGCAATGCGATCGGCGAACGGATGGGGATCTCAACCTCACGCATCAGAACATGGTTCATATATGTTTCATTTCTCACCATGGGCTCCCCGCTCATTCTGTATTTCATCCTCGCTTTCTGGATGAACATGAAGAATTATATCCTGTCGCTGCGGAGAAATCCGTGGTGGTATCAGTGAGTTGACGGTTGACAGTTGAAGGTTGAAGGTTTCCAAATCATAAGTCGCGTAAATATTTGAAGCGTGTTTTATGGTCTATTTGTATTCAACCAACAACCGTTAACCTCATCCGCCTTCGTCTTTCAACTTTCAACTTTCAACTTTCAACCTTCAACTTTCAACTGCTACTGAGCGGCGTTGACTTTCAGGTTGCTTATCATATCCCTCGTCATCGCTTCCAGATCAAATTCCGGTTTCCAGTTCCAGTCGGAACGGGCCACTGAATCGTCGATGCTTTGCGGCCAACTATTCGCGATGGCCTGTCGGTAGTCGGGCTGGTAACTTATTCTGAATTCAGGAATATGCATTTTGATCGCCGCAGCAATCTCTGCCGGCGAAAAGCTCATTGAAGAAACATTGTACGACGTGCGCACCGATATCCTGTCCGCGGGCGCTTCCATTAACTCAATGGTTGCGCGGATCGCATCCGGCATATACATCATCGGCAAATAGGTATCAGCCTCCAGAAAACTCGTGTATCTTTTTTCACTCAGCGCTTCATGAAAGATCTCCACAGCATAATCGGTGGTGCCGCCTCCCGGCGATGACTTGTAACTTATCAATCCCGGATACCTGATACTCCGCACGTCGACGCCAAACCTGCGGCAGTAGTAATTGCACCAGAATTCACCCGCATACTTACTGATGCCGTACACTGTTATCGGCTCAATGACCGTTTGCTGAGGGCAATTTTTTTTCGGCGATGTTGGACCAAACACCGCAATACTGCTGGGCCAATATACTTTCGTCAGTTTTTCTTCGCGAGCGATGTCCAATACATTCAGCAGGCCCTGCATGTTCAGGTTCCATGCAAGGTTTGGATTCTTCTCGCCCGTTGCTGAAAGTATAGCCGCAAGAAGATAGATCTGGGTGATGTTTTGCCTGATTACCTGAACATGCAGCATCTCCTTGTTCATCACGTCGAGAGAAACGTAAGGACCCGTGCCGCGAAGCAATTCATTTTCTTCGCGCAGGTCGGATGCCACCACATTCGCGCGGCCGTATATGTTCCGCAAGGCAAGCGTGAGTTCAACGCCGATCTGACCTGAAGCGCCTATCACCAATATTTTTTCTTTCGCCATTACCGGTAATTTTTTGATGGGTCACTGCAATGCACATGCGCTGCAGTACTTTGTTACCTTTGCCGGATGAATGAATTTCTGACCGGATTATTTCAGGGGCAATCATACGATAAAAAAAATTTCTTTCTTATTGCCGGTCCCTGTGTCATCGAAAACCAGGAAGTATTGAATACCGTGGCGGCAAAAGTTTCAACCATTTGCCGCGACCTTGGCATTCCGTACATCTTCAAATCGTCTTACCGGAAAGCGAATCGCACAAGCGCCTCATCATTTACCGGTATAGGTGACGATAATGCCCTTCAGCTTCTTCGTCAAACAGCATCGGCGTTTCATGTTCCATGCACTTCCGATATTCATGCACATGAAGAGGCCGCGATGGCGGCGCCATATGTTGACGTGCTGCAGATTCCGGCATTTTTATGCAGGCAAACCGATCTCCTTGTTGCCGCAGCCGAAACCGGCCGGATCGTGAACGTGAAAAAAGGACAATTTTTAAGTGGCGAGGCGATGAAATTTGCAGTCGAAAAGATCCGCAAAGCGGGCAATGAACAGGTGATCCTTACTGAAAGAGGAACAACGTTTGGTTACCAGGACCTGGTAGTTGACTTCAGAAATATTCCCGCAATGCAAAAACTCGGTGTTCCGGTAGTTATGGATTGCACTCACAGTCTGCAACAGCCGAACCAGCCGGGAGGCATAACAGGTGGTAATCCGCATATGATCGGCACAATTGCGAAGGCGGCGATCGCAGCCGGCGCAGACGGTTTGTTCATCGAAACACATCCCGATCCTGCGAACGCAAAAAGCGATGGTGCCAATATGCTTCGCCTCGAACTGATCGAATCGTTGCTGAAAGATTTACTGCGGCTCAGGAAGGCTGTTGTTGCTTAATTACAGTTTCCGAACCCAGATGTTTCTGAAGCTTGTAGGATTTCCGTGATCCTGCAAAACGAACGAGCCGGCGTCAGCATGTTTTGTATACACCGGTATGCCGATGTATTCGGTTCCACCCCACAGCGATGCATTGTTTTGCACGAGCACTCCATTATGGAAAACAGTTATTCGTGCAGCCGATTTAACGGTGCTGTCTTCGTTGAAGCGTGGTGCAGTGAAGATCACATCGTAGGTTTGCCATTCGCCCGGTCCGCGCGAAGCGTTTACGAGGGGAGGATGCTGTTTATAAATACTTGCTGCCTGTCCGTTTGAGTAGGTTCTGTTTTTGTACGAGTCAAGCACCTGTAATTCGTAGCGCTCCATGAAGAAGACACCGCTGTTTCCACGACCCTGGCCGTCGCCCTTCACTTCTGCCGGCGTGCGCCATTCAATATGAAGCTGGCAATCGCCAAATTGTGCCTTTGATTTGATATTACCTGCACCACTCACTACCGTCATCGCACCGTTCTCTACTTTCCACTTTGCGTCTCCGCCTTTTTCCGATTCCCATTTAGATAAGTCCTTTCCGTCGAACAACACTATCGCATCTGCAGGAGCATCCGCCTGTGTTTTTCCGGGGGCAACAACCTTAGGTTCTGGATTCCAGTACTCGGTGAGGGTTGGATCTCCTTTTCTGTTTTGTCCAACTGCAATCGAAACAGAGCTAATAGCAAAAAGCACAAACATCATACGGCAAGTGTATCGCATCGTCAGGAATTTATAAGCCAATATAAAATGTAAAATAATAGCAGGAAAAAAAATTACTGTCACTGTTGAACGAGGTCGAGCCCCGCGATATCTGCAACGGTTTTCTTCTCAAGAATTTTAAGGGTCGAATCCCTCACGAGTATCATCGTATCATGAAGCCCGCAGTGTCGTTCGTCGCAATTTTTGCATCGTTCGTAAAAATAGAGGCTCACACATGGCAGCATGGCTATCGGTCCGTCGATGAGCCGGATGATCCTTGCAAGAGGAATGTCTTTTGGAGGAATTCTGAAAAAGTAACCGCCGCCCTTTCCTTTTTTGCTTTCCAGTATGCCTTCGTTTTTCAGTTCAAGCAAAATGTTCTCAAGAAACTTCAGCGGTATCCGGCGCTTCTTCGCTATTTCCGCGATAAGTGTCGGTTCGTTGGCTTCCTTTTCAGCCATGTACATCAACGCCTGGAATGCATATTGTGCCTTTTTTGACAGCATCTTTTCTCCCGTGAATTCTGGTGGAAAGTAATAAAAATCATCTTACCCGATCGACAGCACATCCTTCATCGAATAAACGCCGGCTTTCCCTTGTATAAATTCTGCGGCAAGCACGGCTCCGGAAGCAAAGCCGGTGCGGCTATGCGCCGTATGGATGATCTCAATGTCATCCACCGTCGATGTGTATTTTACATAGTGAGTGCCGGGTGCCGGGTCCGTTCTTTCGCTGGTGATTGCAACTTCATCCTGCGACCTCGTTTGGCCTGCCACCCATTTTTTCATCCGGTTATTTTCTGCAACCACCTGCTCGGCGAGTGAAATAGCTGTGCCGCTCGGTGCGTCCTTTTTTTGTGTATGATGAACTTCATGAATCGCTACGCGGTATTCCGAATGGTCCTTCATCAGTTGCGCCAGCCTGCGATTGATCTCAAAAAAAATATTTACACCAATACTAAAATTGCTTGCATAAAGCAAGGCGCCCTTTTTCTCACGTAAATGGGTAACCGCTTTTTCAAATTCGGATAACCAGCCGGTTGAACCGCATACCACTGGAACACCCGCGTCGATGCACCTGATCACATTTTCAAGCGCGCTTTCGGGACCGGTAAATTCTATCGCTACATCAGCCTTTGAAATTTTTTTGATCGTGTTGTCTTCGAGGTTATCGATTGAAACTTTCAACACAATTTCATGTCCCCGCCCAACGGCGATCTGTTCAATGGCCTGACCCATTTTTCCATATCCGATCAATGCGATCTTCATACTGTAAGATTATTTGAAAACTATGGCAATGCCAACACCCATTGTATTTCCGTTTTGGAGAGGCGGCGCGGTGAATCGCAGGCTAAGGTCCTCATTTACGTCGAAGCCCATCAAATGCGCGTCAACAGTGGCGTCCACAACATTCAGTCCCCACATTACAAGCGTAAACAGTACCGAATAGTCCATATTGCGCCTGAACTGGTTCCGGCTGTTGATCAACGAACCTTCGGCGCGCAGTTCCACCAGCCGCGACAATTCGGGATGAACCTTCGCGAGGATAGCCGGATCGGTGATGCTGTCGGAGACAATGCGCAATGCAAAACGCACGCGGTCGTACCAATTCTTATTATAGAAAAACAAAGAGGCGGGTACGCCGATCGCCGCATATACGATCGGGACCTTCCAATATTTTCGGTTGTATATCTGGCCGAGTCCCGGCAGGATAGCAGAACGTATCGCCGCAACGCGGGGACTATGAATTCGCTTCGCAGGCTTTTTTGTCACCAGCCCTGTGTCGGTTGCAACCACTGTGGTGACCGGGCGTAAGGTATCAGTAGCCACTGCAGAATCTGAAGCTGATGTTCTTCGATTCGCGGTCGAATCGGTCACCTGGGAATATGATGAATTGAAAAAAGAAAATGATAACAGAATGAGCAAAATAATTTTCATCAGGGATCAGCTTGACGACACTCCAATCTGTTCCAGTATTTTATTCAGGTCCTGTATCGAATAGTACTCGATTGAAATGCTTCCGTTTCCTTTCTTGCTGTGATTCAACCTGACTTTCGTACTGAAGTGCGAGGCTAAATTATCTTCAATTTTTTTGTAGGCAGGTGGCATGCCGGCTTTTACCGATTCTTTAACAGCGCCGGTTTTATACATCCTCCGCACCAACTCTTCGGTTTGCCTCACCGACAGGCTTCGAGTGGTGATCTCGTTGAAGATGTAAAGTTGTTTGTCGACGGTATCTACATTCACGAGCGCGCGTGCATGGCCCATCGTGATCTGGTTCTTCCTCACTGCTACCTGGATATCGGGTGGTAACCGAAGAAGGCGAATGTAATTGGCAACAGTGCTTCGTTCTTTGCCCATTCTTTCGGCAACCTGTTCCTGGGTGTGATTCAATTCTTCCATCATCCGCTTATAGCTCAAAGCGATCTCCATCGCGTTCAGATCTTCACGTTGGAGATTTTCCAGGAGTGCGAGTTCGAGCAGTTGCTGATCGTCGGTATGACGGATGTACGCAGGAATATCGATAAGACCCGCAATCTTAGAGGCTCTCCATCTGCGTTCACCCGATACGAGCCGGTATCTGCCATTCGACAGCTTCGAAACTGTGACCGGTTGAACGAGATCATGAAGCTTGATTGATTGTGCCAGTTCCTGCAGTGCCTGTTCGTCGAAGTCTTTTCGCGGTTGCTTGGGATTCGATTCAATATCGGCAATGGGTATGCGCTGTACACTCGTTGCAGCTTCAACTACTTTTTCTTTCAATTCGCCGCTTGCGGATTTCAAATCGGAATCGATGCTTTGCAACAGCGATCGAATGCCTTTGCCTAATGCGTCCTTGTTTTGTTTGGGTGTTGTCATTGTCAGATAATCTCAGCAAGGCAGGGCTCACTCCAGGATCCGTTCCTGATGGCTGATCCGCGTTTTATTGTTTTTCTGGAGAATTTCTTTCGCAAGGTTCAGGTAGTTGACGGAACCCTTGCTTTGTGCGTCGTATAATATCACCGGTTTGCCGACACTCGGAGCTTCGCTGATCCGTGTGTTCCGGTGAATGATGGTATTGAACACCATCTCGTCGAAGTGCTTCCTTACTTCGCTCACCACCTGGTTGCAAAGGCGAAGCCTTCCGTCGTACATGGTCATTAAAATTCCTTCGATCACCAGTGATTTGTTCAGCCTGCTTTGTACGATCTTGATCGTGTTGAGAAGCTTCCCGAGACCTTCGAGCGCAAAAAATTCGGTTTGCACCGGAACGATCACGGAGTCGGCGGCAGTAAGCGCGTTAACAGTGATCAATCCGAGGGATGGAGAACAATCGATGATGATGAATTCATAGTCGTCCCGAATCGGATCGAGGATCGATTTCAAAACGCTTTCGCGATTGGGATAATTGATCATCTCAATCTCGGCTCCAACCAGGTCGATATGAGAGGGGATTACATCGAGGTTCGGAATCTCCGTTTTCAGTATTACGTCTCGTGCCGGCGTTGCGTTCACCATGCAGTCGTACAGGCTCTGCTGTATGTTGTGAAGGTCGAAACCTACGCCTGTCGTGCTGTTTGCCTGCGGGTCGGCATCGACGAGCAGGGTAGGGAATTCTAAAACGGCGAGACTCGCGGCAAGATTGATGGCAGAAGTTGTTTTTCCGACCCCGCCTTTTTGATTCGCAACTCCGATGATTCTTGCCATAATCGATATGAAAACTTGAAAACCGGTTTTGTGCCGGGCCTATTTTAAATGGAAATCGTTTCTCCGATCGCAGGAAGATGCAATGTCAATCCTGCAGCGCTAAATTTTTCGATCGCTTCGCGACGATCAATCCTGATGTACCCAAAAGTGTCGTAATGAACGCCCAGCACGGATTTCACATTGATCATCTTAGCGCAGGATATTGCGTCGTCAACGTCCATGGTAAAGTTGTCGCCAATCGGCAAAACCGCAAAATTTAGTTTTGCCCATCCCGTTATCAACTGCATGTCGAGCGTAAGCGCGGTATCTCCCGAATAGTAAAATGTCTCAGCGTCGGAGTAGATCAAAAATCCAAGCGGGTTGCCGCCATAACTGCCATCCGGTAAACCCGACGAATGCAGTGCGTTGACACATTTTACCGTAAAGTCGCCGAAATCCCATTTGCCTCCGGTATTCATCGGATGCGTATTGGCGATTCCCTGCTTGTTCAGCCATTCATGTATCTCCCATGCACAGATCACTTTGGCATTGGTTCGTCCTGCCACTCTCACGCAATCTGCAATATGATCGGAGTGTCCATGCGATACAAGGATGTAGTCGGCGGGTATCGAATCGACGTCAACAATTGTGTTTGCCAGATCGTTATATGTCACAAACGGGTCAAAAAGTACTTGCTTACCTTTGATGGAAACGGAAAAACACGAATGACCGTAGTATGTCAGATTCATAAATGGCAATTGGATGCGGTCCGGTTGATTTCGCAAAAGTAAGGGATGACCACAAGAGTTTGACGACACCCGAGGGGGACATTAATGAAGGAACATTACATCATCATTTCAGGCACCGATCGCAAAGGAAGCAATACGCATAAGGTTGCGGTGCAATACCAGCAATTGCTGGAACAATTTGGTATCGGCAGCTCGGTCGTTTCGCTCGAGTCGCTCGATCTTAAAAAAGGCAGCGCCGGATATTCATCCATCGAGACGGAGTTTCTTCGTCCTTTCGAGAAATTCATTTTCATTTCGCCAGAGTACAATGGCAGTTTTCCGGGTGTTCTGAAAACGATGCTCGACATTTCGGATTACAAGAATGTGTGGTGGGGCAAGAAGGCCCTTTTAGTGGGAGTTTCAACTGGCAGATCGGGGAATGTGAGGGGGATGGAACATCTCACGTCAATACTGCATTACCTGAAAGTTGTGGTTCACCCCAACAAACTGCCAATTTCGTCGGTGGATAAACTTCTTAACGGTGCGGGCAGTATTCTTGATAACGACACGATAAAAGCGATGAAGGTGCAACTGGATGAGTTCATCCGCTTTTAACGGCGTCTTTTGAAAGGTTAGTAGATATTTGCCGCGAAACACAAACGGAACAACACGGCTTTATGCGAAACTCGGGATTTTTATGGATCATCATTGCAATCATGATGGTTCTGGATGTATACATCTTTCAGGCTTTCAAAGTGATCCTCCCGGCCAGTTCGCCGCGTCTAAGAATGACGCTCATCATTCTCTACTGGCTGATCTCGGCGCTTGCACTCATTCTTCTCATAACATTTCCGTACATCAACTTCGATAACTGGCCAAAAGCTTTGCGGACATACATGTTTGCATTGATGGTTGGATTCTTTTTCAGCCAGTTGGTTGCGTCTATCTTCTTTCTTGTCGATGACATTCGCCGCGTTTGTACCTGGATCGTCGTAAAACTTTTCAGCAACCCGGCGCAGGGACTTTCGGATAGTCCTAGAACCGGCATCACAAGATCCACTTTCCTTAGCTGGCTTGGATTTGCGATGGGCGGCGGTCTGTTCAGCACATTGGTGTATGGCTTTTCGAACAAGTACAACTACAACGTTCGAAAGGTTGATCTTTCCTATCCTAATCTTCCAGCCGCTTTCAAAGGTTTGAAGATCGTTCAGATATCCGACGTTCATTCCGGCAGCTTCATGGACAAGCGCGCGGTATCAAAAGGGATCGACAAGATCCTGGAACAGCAGCCGGACCTCATCCTGTTTACAGGCGATCTTGTCAATGATCGTGCGGTTGAAATGAAGAACTATATCGAAGTGTTCTCTCGTTTGCAAGCTCCGATGGGAGTGTTTTCTACGCTGGGCAATCACGACTATGGCGACTATGTGCGCTGGGAAACTCCGGAGGCGAAAATCAACAACCTTGAGAATCTTAAGGCAGTTCATTCGCAACTCGGATGGAGATTACTCATGAACGAGAATGTTCAATTTGAGCGAAACGGTGAAGCGATTGCCCTGCTCGGAGTAGAGAATTGGAGTGCGCGAAGAAATTTTCCGAAATATGGAAATCTTTCAACTGCATACCATGGCACAGAAAAAATACCTTTCAAAATTTTGATGACGCACGACCCCAGCCATTGGGAAGGAGAAGTTGTACCGGCATATCCCGACATTGACCTGACGCTGTCCGGACATACGCATGGAATGCAGTTCGGAGTTGAAATTCCGGGCTTCAGGTGGAGCCCGGTGCAGTACGTTTATAAGCAGTGGGCAGGGCTGTACGAATCTCAAGCACAGAAATTGTATATAAACAGGGGGTTCGGGTTCATCGGGTATCCGGGCCGCGTGGGGATTTTACCGGAGATTACAGTCATTACACTTACATAGCCCATTAAACGTTCAGCAATTTTTCACGTCAAAAAGCCGTTTGAGTGCTGCGAAATTCAAGCATGGAACGATTTTGCCGGCCTTTGTTGCCTTTGCTGTTCGTAGCATTTTTCATCCCGACAGGTTCTCGTGCGCAATCTCGTATCGACGACCTGTTCAGAGGTGGAGATACAACGCGCATCATGGATTCGTTGATGAAAGATTTTGGACGATACCTCGACTCACTGTCGCGGCCGAAAAGTTTCTTTGCCGTACAGCTGACTGCAGGTACCGGCGTCTTCAGCTTCGAGAACAAAAATTCAGTATTCCTCCAAACCGCAAAAAAGCCGCTGCTATCGCCACAGGTAAGTTATTATCATCGGTCGGGCTTCGGACTTTCAGCAATGGCGTTTGCACTACTGAACGATAAAAAAGTTCAGTTCTACCAATACGCCGTAACTCCATCCTATGATTACATCAAGCGAAGTTTTTCGGCGGGCATAGCGTATACAAAATACTTCACGAGAGATTCGTTGGATTTTTATACGACACCGGTGCAGAACGAATTGTTTGGCTATTTCACATACAAGGATTGGCCGGTAAGACCGGCGATCGGAGTGAGTTTCGGCTGGGGCAGTAATGTGGATTATGAAAAACGCAGGTTGAAGCGGCAATCGTTGCAACTGCAACGAAGACGCAGAAACTATTATGTGCTGATAAGAAACGAAGAGTCGGTAAGAGATCTGTCCATCAATTTATCGGTGCGGAAGGACTTCAACTTTGAAAGTGTTTTGTGGACGGGCGATAATGTAACGGTCACACCAGCTTTTCTAGTGAACTCCGGCACACAAAATTTTGGATTCAATACATCCTATACCTATCAGCTTCCATACAATATCCGTGTAAACAGCCTTCCACAGGGAAACAATATCTCGGGCACAAACTCATTCGCATTGCAATCGCTGAGTACCGTGCTGCGAACCACCTACATGTTCGACAAGTTAACCTTGCAACCACAGGTGCTGTTCGATTACTACATCCCGGAATCCGACGAAAAATTCACCACCATCTTTTCCGTAACTGCCGGCTGGAATTTTGACTGAGCCACGCCAGAACGCGAGCAGAAGTTTAATGTATTGTTATTTACAACTCAGGAAGTTGGTCAACAATCACTTTAACAGCACCTTGTGTTCACTTGGCATGTATCTTGAAAATTTCAAACGATTAAACGAAACGTCATGAAAACTAAATTATTAACTCTCGTAATCCTGGCCGTATGTGCATGTACGTCCGCTTTTTCTCAAGGGTTCCATGCTGGTATCAAAGGAGGTGTGAATCTCTATAAGATCGATGGAAGATCGTTCAAGCAGGAATTCAAGCACGGTTACAATCTTGGTGCTTTTGCTGAACTGAATTTTTCAAAGAAGTGGGGTATACAACCTGAAGTACTTTTCAATCAGTCGAGCGCGCGTCTTTCCGAAGAGTTCGACGACATCTATGATGAGGGACTTCGCGAACTCAGGGATGTCAAATTGAATTATCTCAGCATTCCACTCCTTCTCAATTTCACGCCTTCGAATTTTCTTACGTTCCAGGCAGGTCCTCAATTCGGTATCTTATTGAACCGCGATCAGAACCTTGTTGAGAACGGGAAAGAAGCATTTCAAAGAGGTGATTTCTCAATGCTAGGTGGTGTGCAACTGAACATAGGAAGTATCAAAGCAGGAGGAAGGTATGTTGTGGGACTGACTAACATCAACGACATCGACAACCGGGATAAATGGAAGAATCAGGGATTCCAGTTGTATCTCGGATTCCGGATCATCTAATAGTAGTAGCCCAATAGTTTTTAAACCGGTATGCGACGCGTGCCGGTTTTTTTTGTTGTACTAACGGTTATGAACAAGTGAAATTGGTTTCAGGCGTCGGGTATCAGGTGTCGGGGATGACCGTCGAAAGTAAAAGCCGGCCAGAATTTGCTCATCGCCCATAGCTCAAAAGCCGACACCCCATACCCGATACCCGATACCTTCAACTACGTTGGCACCAATATTGACCTACTATGCGATTCACCGAAAAAACCTAACTAATCCGGTTGATGTGTTAATTTGTCACCCGGATTGGATCAATATGAAAGATTCGAATTATTACCTGAGACCCGAAGACGAAATGGATTTCATTCCCATCATTCCACTTAACGAGAATGAAGGTGAAAACGGCGTGGAGCTTCAGGTTCCCGACGAACTGCCACTGCTTCCCCTGCGTAATACCGTGTTGTTCCCCGGAGTTGTATTGCCCATAACCGTAGGAAGGGACAAAAGCATCAAGGCCGTAAATGAAGCATACAAGGCTGACAAATTGGTTGGAGTCGTGGCGCAAAAAGACAGCGAAGTCGAAGATCCTACCGTAAGCGACCTGGAAGATATAGGAACGATTGCAAGAATTGTGAAACTGATAAAGATGCCCGACGGCGGAACCACTGTCATCATCCAGGGTAAGAAGCGATTCAAGGTTGGCACCATTCTCAGTGAAGATCCCTATTTCCGTGCATTGGTTGAAGGACTACATGAAGAAGAAGCGCCAAAGGACCAGGACTTCGAAGCATATGTGTCGAACATCAAGGACCTTGCAACGCAGATCATACAGCTTTCACCCAACATTCCATCCGAAGCAGGTATCATCCTGAAGAACATCGAGAACCCTTCGTTCCTCATACACTTTATCTCAAGTAATCTCAATACTGAACTTGTAGAAAAGCAGAAACTGCTTGAGCTGAATCATATCCAGGCACGCGCCGATCTGCTCATGCAATTGCTGCAACGTGAATTGCAGTTTGCTGAGTTGAAGAACAAGGTGACCACTAAAACAAAAACCGAACTCGACAAACAACAAAGGGAATACTTTCTTCAACAGCAATTGAAAAGCATCAAGGATGAACTCGGTGGCGACAACAATGAGCGCGAGTTGAAAGAGATGCAGAAGAAGGCTGAAACGAAAAAGTGGCCACAGGCAACGAGAGAGATGTTTCGCAAAGGCATCGAAAAACTCGAGCGTATGCATCCAAGCACGCCCGACTATTCGGTAGTGTACAATCATCTCGATCTGATGCTCGACCTTCCCTGGGAAGATTATACGGAAGACCTGTACGATCTGAGGAAAGCGAAGAAAATACTTGACCAGGATCACTACGGCATGGCGCGCGTGAAGGAACGCATCCTTGAGTATCTCGCGGTGTTGAAGCTAAAGGGCGACATGAAAAGCCCGATCCTCTGTTTCGTTGGACCGCCCGGCATTGGTAAGACCTCGCTTGGACGAAGCATTGCGAGTGCCATCGGCAGAAAATATGTGCGACTGAGTCTCGGTGGTCTTCATGATGAGAGTGAAATACGAGGACATCGAAAAACATACATCGGCGCAATGCCCGGCCGCATCATTCAATCGATTCGCAAGATCAAGTCTTCGAACCCGGTGATGATACTCGACGAGATCGACAAGGTCGGCCATGACATGCGCGGCGATCCTTCGTCTGCATTGCTTGAAGTACTTGATCCGGAACAGAACAACAGCTTTTACGACAATTACCTCGAGCTCGAATACGATCTGAGCAAAGTGTTGTTCATTGCAACTGCCAACGACCTCAACAATATACAGCCTGCGTTGCGCGACCGTCTTGAGATCATTCATCTTAGCGGTTATGCGGTAGAAGAAAAAATAGAAATAGCGAAGCGACATCTTTTGCCGAAGCAAAAGGACGCACACGGGCTTAAGGACATTTCTTTCAAGATCGGTGACAAGATTCTCGAGCGGATCATACAGGATTATACGCGTGAAAGCGGTGTTCGCGAACTCGATCGTCACCTTGCATCGGTAATGCGTTACCTCGCAAAGGAATTTGCGATGAAACAAAGAATAAAGCCAACGGTGTCCGCACAAGACATTGAAAAGATACTTGGGAAGCAGAAGTTCAACAATGAGTTGTACAAGGTGGCGAACATTCCAGGCGTTGCAGTCGGGCTTGCATGGACATATGTTGGAGGAGATATCTTGTTTGTTGAAACAAGTTTGAGTGAAGGAAAGGGCGATTTAAAACTCACGGGCAATCTTGGCAACGTGATGAAAGAAAGTGCATCAACGGCACTTACTTATCTGCAATCGAATGCCAGGAAGCTCGACATCGATACAAGCATTTTTGCACAAAAAACTGTGCATGTTCATGTGCCGGAAGGAGCAGTGCCTAAAGACGGACCGAGCGCCGGCGTTACAATGATGACATCGATCGCGTCTGCACTTACCGGAAAGAAAGTGAAGTCGTACCTGGCGATGACGGGTGAAATTACACTTCGCGGTCAGGTGTTGCCGGTAGGAGGGATCAAAGAGAAAATTCTTGCTGCGAAGCGTTCGGGAATCAAGGAAATTGTTCTTTGCTGGCAGAATGAAAAAGACGTGCAGGAAATTGATCCCGGCTTCATCAAAGGAATGAAATTTCACTACGTAAAAACGATGAACCAGGTACTGGAGATAGGGCTTGTTGGTTGAGACGATGGGTAGTTCAAGGATCAAGGTTCAAGGTTCAAGGTTCAAAGTTCAAGGTTCAAGGTTCAAGGGTCAAGGTTCAAGGTTCATAGGCTGCGGCAGTGTTCAGCTTTCTGCCTTCTGCATCCATGCAACTTTTTGAACCGGTTCGTGCGGTGCACCGATGATGTCTTTATAAAGTTCCGGTCTTCTTGCCGACATGTAGCGGTGACCACCTGACTTTCCAATTTTTTCTTTCGTGCAAACAGCCAATGCAAACGAATCATCGAAGCTGCGACATTCAGCGATGATGTCGCCGAAAGGATCAATGATCATCGAGCAACCGTTTTTCAGTTGGTCGTCGTCCATTCCGATCGGGTTCGAGAACACCACATACACTCCATTGTCATATGCCCGGGAAGGAAGCCATTTCATTAATGAAGTGCGACCCTTTGGTCCATCAAACTCAAGACGCAACGAAGTGGGATCGTTTTCACGATTCACCCACAAGCGGGGATCCACGTATCCGCGGCCGGGGGCCGGAGATGGTGTGCACATTGTTACATGCGGCATGAAAATCACTTCGGCGCCAAGCAGTGTTACCGCCCGTACATTTTCAATGATGTTGTTGTCGTAGCAAATAAGAATGCTGCATTTCCAGCCTCCGATTTCGAAAATGACATATTCATGACCCGGCACGATTGCGGGATGTATGAAGGGGTGAAGTTTCCGGAATTTTGCAATCACCCCTGAACCATTTACACATACCATCGCTTTGAAAATATTTCCTTCGTCGTCACGCTCGAAAAAGCCTGCAAGGATCGTGATACCAGTATCGCGGGCAATCGAAATCAATTGTTTTGTGCTTGGTCCGGAAGGGATCGGTTCAGAAATTTCGAGGAGTTGGGCGGTGGTGAGATTTCTTGCAAAACTGTAACCGGTAACAGAACATTCGTGGAAGCAGATGACATGCGCACCTTCCGCTGCCGCCTGCGCCGCAAGCCTTTTGATAACTGCGAGGTTGTACTGTTTATCGTTGCTTCGATTTTCGAATTGGGCGGTGGCGATCCTGATCTTTTCCATCCAATAAATTTAGCCCCGATGGTTTGTTTTTTGCATACAAATTCTGAAAATGATGAACGAAAACAGCAATACGATGGATGATCAACGGGCGATGAACAGCAATCCTGAAGACAATCAGCAGCCAAATAATATCGACAGGTCGAACACGATCAAAGATCCGGATGATTGGACGACCGGTGCTGAGCCGATGACCGGAGCTCAGCGTTCTTACCTGAAAACATTGTCGGATGAAGCAGGTGAAGAGTTCAATGAAAACCTTTCAAAGGCCGATGCTTCGAAGCGCATCAATGAACTGCAGCAAAAGACAGGGAGAGGAGTGGAAGGAGGTGATGGAGGACAAGGTAGTTGACGGTTGACAGTTGACGGTTGACGGCGAACTCAAATCTCCCTCCCGGCTGAGCCGGGACGGGGGAGGGGGGTGGACTCATTTTCACTTTTCCCCGCCTCAGCTATCGCTGAGTCGGGCAGGCCTTTTCACTTTCTTCTTTCCCTCATCGCTCTATAAAAATCCTCTTCGCCGCATACATCCTTTGCAGCGAGTCTTTGATACGTATCGTGTCGGAAGTGAGTGCCGGCAACTTGAAGTAGAGTTTATAAATCGTTGAGTCAGGAGTTTCCATCTGTACATCTATGTAGTACGAACGAAGTTGATTGTATCTTCTGACCGCACGTTTCTTATTGGCCGTCTTCTCGATAATAAATTTGTAGTCCTGTGGCAGATTGGCGTCAGCTACGGTCTGTGCCGCAAGTTGGGGTTGTGCAATCAGAGAGGCCGTATCTGTCGACACCGTTGCCGTATCGATCGATGCATTTTCAACAATCGTCATAGATGCAGATTGGGCCGATCGGTCGTAGAGACTGTATCCGCCCCAAACCACCAGCACGAGTCCGGCTATGATACTCAGTCCGATCAACGCCTTACGAGAGCCCGGTTGAGCAGGTGCTCCTACTTCGTCGCGACTTAGGGATTTTTTAGGACCCTCTTCCTTCTCTGAGGTGTACAGGCTTTCAATGCGGCTGTATGCAGCATCCCCGGCTGTGAATTCGAGCGTGCCGTCGCGCAATTTCAAAATGGTTCCGATTCCTTCGAGTTCGAAGGGTTTACCGATGTTTAGTAGAATGCGGCCGTCTTCGAGGTACGATTCGAGGTCGGATACTGCAAGGGGTTTGATCTTCTTGGTTTGTTCACGAATGAACTCGATGAGCGCATCGTCCGGTGCGGTAATGTTCTTGCGGGTAAATTTTATCTGGCGTGTGAAATCAACGAATGTTTTATCTGTTACCTCCGGAACCACGATCGACTGATCGATGGTAAAGGTACCGACCCCTGGAAGGTTCAGGTTTTTATGCAGGTACAGGTACTTGGCAAGGGCGGTGGCTAATTTCAAGGTATTCAGATTTGGCTTTCAAATTACGGATTAAATGGATCGCCTACAATTATCAGAGTATTAACGAAGTATCTGCGATCTTCATATATCGCGGCATCTAAATTTTTCACTTATGGGTTTCTGCAGCACCTTGCATGACCATGCTGAATGAACAAGAAAAGCGGTTTTTGTCGTACTGGGAGACCCGCCGTCGGCGGGAAACCCGGATTTGGTTCCAGGTGATTTCAGGAATTCCGATAGGGTTGTTGTTTGCGCTTCCCATCCTTGCTGTTCTGTTTACGGCGAGGTTTTGGTTCGTGCGTGCCGATATGGTGGCGCTTAGTAAGTCGGATCCAACCGTGTTGGCGATCGGAATCGTTGCCATTGCGTTATTCATGGGTGCATTTTACCGCCGGATGCAGGTAGAAAAACGAGAACAATATTATCAAGAGTTGAAGTCAAGAGAGGATTAAGCCAATTAACGGGTGCCGAAACCGGTAATGATTGGCTGATTGGCGGTTTCGACTTAATTTTCGGCCGCTTTACATTCAAAACCACCGAGATGTTGAGAAATTTTTTGTGTGCAGTTGTCACATTAGTGCTGTTATCAGGATGTTTAAAAAAGGAAAGTGGGTGTCCATATTCCAATACCAACATTGTTGCTCCCGAATCCGAACAAAAGGTGATCACCGATTACCTGGCGGCAAACAATCTCACCGCAACCAAGCATTCGAGCGGATTATACTACCAAATCGTACAGCAGGGTTCGGGTTCCACCCCTCAATTGTGTTCGCAGGTTACCGCAAATTACCTGGGTAAGCTCACGAACGGCAATGTATTCGATCAGCAAAACAATGCGGTCTTCGTACTTGGACCCCTTATCGAAGGATGGAACAAAGGGTTGCCATTGATCCAGGAAGGAGGACAGATCAGGCTGTACATTCCACCATCGCTCGGGTATGGCCCGGCGCCACAGGAGCGCAATGGCGTTGTTGTAATCCCGGCATATTCGATGTTGATTTTCGATATTACCCTCCTGAATGTTGAGTAAGCGGTGAATCTCAGCAGATGATTACCGACCTTTGACACTTGCCACACGAAGCGATCTCAGTTTTCGACATGTTCAAGATAGGGGTAGGGCCCTCGAGTTCTCATACACTCGGTCCTTGGCGGGCTGCCCAACGATTTCTTGCTTCCCTTCATGAAAAAGGCCGCTTACAAGAGGTTGCGAGGGTACGAACCCTTCTTTACGGGTCGCTGGCAAAAACCGGGATCGGGCATGGTACAGATATCGCGGTTCAGCTTGGACTTGCAGGTGAGGACCCGGTTATATGCGATGTAGCGATGATTCCGGAACTGATAAGGGAGCTGAAGCAATCGGGCAGGATGCTGCTTGGCGGGAAGCATGAGATTCCTTTTGATGCGGTTCAGGACATTGAGTTCTTCATGAGGGAGTCGTTACCATTTCATCCGAACGGGTTGACGTTCGTTGCAAGTTTCCGCGACGGCAGCGAATTTTCAGACACCTATTTTTCTGTGGGAGGAGGCTTCGTGAGCAGGGAAAATGAAGAATCCTCGACGTCATCGAATGCTGATCTTCCATTCCCTATTAATACTGCTGATGACCTGCTGCATTGGTGCCGAAAAACGGGACTTTCCATCAGCGAGGTTGTGATGGAGAATGAACATACGTGGAGATCCGAAGCAGACACACGCAAGGGTTTGCTCAATATCTGGCAGGTGATGCAGGAATGCATGTACAAAGGATGTCATGCTACGGGATTGCTGCCGGGCGGATTGAATGTGCAAAGAAGGGCGGCTGCGCTGAACAAGAAACTTCTTGGCGAAGCAAACTACAGCGACTATCGGTCATGGACAAACGAAATTCAGAAGAGGGGTTCCGGATTTCGGTATACGCTCGACTGGGTAAGTTGTTTTGCATTGGCGGTGAATGAAGAGAATGCGTCGTTTGGCCGGGTGGTGACCGCGCCAACGAATGGAGCAGCAGGCGTCATTCCGGCGGTGCTTCAGTATTTCGTGTTGTTCAATAATGGCGACGACGAAAACAAGATTATTCAGTTCCTGCTGACCGCTGCGGAGATTGGCAGCATTTTTAAAAAGGGCTCAACCATTTCGGCTGCGATGGGCGGATGCCAGGCGGAGATAGGGGTATCGTCGGCAATGGCGGCTGCGGCGCTTACGGAAGTACTTGGCGGCAGCCAGAGGCAATGTTTGATGGCGGCTGAGATAGCGATGGAGCATCATCTGGGACTCACTTGCGATCCGATCGGCGGCCTTGTGCAGATACCGTGCATTGAGAGAAACACGATGGGTGCGATAAAAGCGATTACGGCCTCGCAGCTTGCATTGCAAAGCACGCCGGATTTTGCAAAGGTGTCGTTGGACGGAGTGATCAATACCATGTGGGAAACAGCGAAGGACATGAACTTCAAGTACAAGGAAACCGCTGAAGGCGGGCTTGCGGTGAATGTGCCGCTGGGGCTGAAGGAGTGTTGAGGGGGTTCATAGCTCACAGCCGACAGCCGATAGCTGATAGCTGACAGCCGACACCCAAACTTACCTAATACGCCGTTACCACATTGTACAATGTATCCCTCTCTACCGGCTTTCTATTCGCCTGACGGATCAGTGTCACCAATTCATCGGTTGTCATCGAAGGATTTTGCTCTTCAGATCCAGCCATTGAATAAATCTTCGTGGTATCATCGATGGTACCATCAATATCATTTACGCCGAACGACAAACTGATCTGCGCATTCTTTCTTCCAAGCATCGGCCAATAGGCTTTGATATGTGGGAAGTTGTCAAGGTATATCCTTGCAATCGCGTACGTTTTAAGGTCCTCCACCAGCGATGATTCGTTCACTTCGCTCATGTCGTTGTCCTTGTTGCGAAATTTCAACGGAATGAATGTATTAAAGCCATTGGTTTCGTCCTGCAGTTCGCGCAATCTGCGCATATGATCAACGCGATGCGAGTATGACTCAATATGCCCGAATAACATCGTAGCGTTGCTGTGCATTCCTAATTCGTGTGCCGTTTTGTGGATCCGCAACCACCCATCTGCATCCACTTTGTCATCGCAAATCTGTTGCCTGATTTCCGGATGAAAAATTTCTGCACCTCCACCCGGAAGTGAATCGAGTCCCGCGTTGTGCAGGTACGAGAGCCCCTCGCGCACTGTCATCTTTGCCTTCCTAAACATGTAATCAAGTTCCACCGCAGTGAACCCTTTGATATGGAGTTCAGGCCGGTGCTGCTTGATCTGTTTGAGCAGTTCTGCAAAAAATTCGAGGTTCATTTTCGGATGAACACCACCTACGATATGCACTTCTGTTACAGGCTTTCCATCGTATGATTTTACAATGTCAAGCATTTGTTGAAGCGACAGTTCCCATCCTTCGTCGCGGTGTGCATACAACCGCGAATACGAACAGAACTTACAGGCATACACGCAAACGTTTGTCGGTTCGATATGGAAATTCCTGTTGAAGTAGGTAACATCGCCGTGCTTTGCTTCGCGGATTTGGTTGGCAAGAGCTCCGACAAATGGAAGGCTTGCGGTTTCAAACAATGTCAGCGCTTCATCGTCACTGATCCGCAAACCGGCGATTGCTTTTTCGGCAATGGCCGCGAGTCGCTGATCACCGGATGCAGTAAAAAGTTTGTTTGGAATCGGGATCATCTTCTGATATTCGACCGCGAAGTTACGCCAATGCGCCCGCAATACAGCCGCACATCAGGCATGCAATCGTGCCCCCAAGGAGTGCTTTAAGACCCAGTTCTGTTAAATTCCGTCGTTGGTTCGGGGCAAGTTGACTGATGCCACCGATCTGTATGCCGATCGAGGCAAAGTTTGCGAATCCGCATAGCGCATACGTCGCAATCAAAATAGATTTCGGATCACGGATGATCCCATTGTTCTTCATCTCACCGAAAGAAATATAGGCCACGAACTCGTTCAATACAGTTTTTTCACCAAGCAACTGACCCACCTGCACCATTTCGGTTGAACTCACACCAATCAGCCACGCGACCGGCGCAAAAAGATATCCAAGGATCATTTGAAGTGACAAGGCATCGTACCGTCCACCCGAAAAAACATTGATGGTACCATTGATGTCAAACCAATGCCCGACCGATCCAAGGATGTAATTGCATAAGTACATCAGAGCAGTGAACACGAGAAGCATGGCGCCTACATTTACTGCCAGTTTCACGCCGTCGGTAGTACCAAGTGAAATCGCATCCAGGAAATTGTCGCCGATCTTTTCACGCGGAACCTTTAATTCACGCATCACATTGTCGGTTTGAGGAAACAATATTTTTGAAACGACTATCGCTGCCGGGGCGCTCATGATGGACTGACTCAACATATGAAGTGCGAAATACCGCTGTTGGTCGGGGTCTTCGCCACCAAGAAATCCGACATACGCCGCAAGCACACTCCCTGCGGTGTTTGCCATTCCACCAACCATGATACAAAGCATTTCCGACCTCGTCATTCTTTCGAGAAACGGCCGTATCATCAATGGAGCTTCTGTCTGACCAAGAAAGATATTCGCGGCGGTCGATACACTTTCAGGTCCTGAAATACCAAGCTTTTTCAACAGCCACGCAAAGCCATATACAATGATTTGCAAGATGCCGAGATAATATAGCATCGCTGATACAGCTGCGAAGAAGATGATGTTGGGTAGAACCTGCACTGCGAAGATGTATGCCCAATTACCCGAGGGGTCGGCAAGCTTTCCGAAAATGAATTCGGTTCCTTTGTGGCCGATGTTGATCAGGTCCACAAACTTTTGCGACACGTACCCGAAGACAATCTTCACTACGTTTACCTTAAGTACACCGAGTGCAAAGGCTATTTGTGCCACGAGACCGATGCCGACCAACTTCCAGTTGATTGCCTTTCTGTTGTTGCTAAAGAGAAAACATACAAGCAGCAAAAACAACATTCCGATAAGTCCCCTGAGGATGTTTTCCGTTTGCGGCTGCATTGTGCGGGTTGAGTATGGAAGATAAGTTGTGTAAGCGAGAAGGTAAAAGAGAAAAGTGAAAAGGCCTGCCCGACTCAACGATAGCTGAGGCGGGGAAAAGTGAAAAGGTAAAAGGGAAAAGTGAATGTCCCGCGACAAGCATTGGCTTGTCCACCCCCTTCCCCCGCCAGCGGGGGACAGCTGACAGCTGATTGCTGACAGCCCAAAGCCCAAAGCTCATAGCCCACGGCCCACAAAAAACCCCGGCAAAAGCCGGGGCATCAAATAAATCTGTGTATCGGTTATGCGCCGATATGCGCTTCGATCTTCTTAACGAAATTCGATTTAGGCTGTGCACCTACGAGCTTATCGATCACTTTACCATTCTTTATGAAAAGGATCGCTGGAATCGATGTAATACCGTAATTGATGGACAACTGCGGATTATGATCGACATTCACTTTCCCCACATTCACCTTTCCATTGTATTCTTTCGAAAGTTCTTCGATAACCGGTCCGATTGCGCGACAAGGACCACACCACTCCGCCCAAAAATCGATCACCGTTAATTTATCTGACGATAATACTTTTTCCTGGAAATTGGAATCTGTGAATTCTAGTGCCATAATATTGAGTTTACTTGTTTCGAATTTATCTGTAGAGGTGCAAATTTACAACCAATTACCACTTAATGTAGTTTTGGCATGGCTGAAGCAAAGTTTTAACTGACTGTTTGCCTTACACATATCCTTAACACTTCTACTTGGTCTACTTGCATGTGCATCAACTCATAGCGTTTGTACCTGCACGTCAAGATCTGCCCGCTCTCCAAGCCATTTGGCCAATTCGTCATTCATTTCTATCCCACCTTCCATCGTATACATACTAACACGTGTATTGGTTCGCTCATCCTTGATGTTCAAACGAAGCACCGCTTTTCCGGGGTGCGCCTTAACGTTTTGTTGAAGAAAATTCACAACATCCGCATTCACGTCCCGTACATCAAAGTCTATCGACACCTGTTTGGTTAGCGTTTGCTTGATCGTTTCTAGCAACACGATCTTTTCAGGACGAAACTCATACTCGTCTTTCCCAAACCTTTGCCTGAAACATCCGGTAATGAACAGGTTCTTTCCTTTCTCAAGGTATCGCGAGTACTTCGTATAGTCTTCACCCCACAGCATGAACTCTGCCTTGCCTGAATAATCTTCGATCCAAAAACTTCCAAACTGCCTTCCATTTCTGCTGACCCGATGCTGTGCGTCTACAACCAGGCCCGCCAGCCGCAATGTTCGTCCGGGGTTCGGCTGCAACGCAACCGCATCTTTTATTTCATTGAATTCCGAAATACGCGTTATCGAGTAATGCCGTATCTCAAACTGGAAATGATCGAGCGGGTGACCACTCATGAACATGCCGGTGACCTCTTTTTCATGATCCAGTAATTCGGTAAGTGACCATGGCTCGCAGGGCGGAAGTTTCGGGGGTGCTGCAGGCGGCATCTCTATCGCACCGAACAGTGTGTGCGTACTGCTGTTGGCGCTCGTTTGCACAATGTTCCCGAACCGGATGATCTTTTCAAGTCCCGTGACAGTTTCTCCCGGTGCTATATGAAAGTATTGCGCCCTGTGCAACTCCCGGAACGAATCGAGAGCGCCGGCATAAACAAGACTTTCAAGTGTTTTCCGGTTGACCGCCCGCTGGTTCACTCGCTTTACAAGATCAAAAATTGAAATATAATGTCCGTTCTTCTCGCGCTCCTCAATGAGGTGATCGATCGCAGATTCACCGACGCCCTTTAATCCACCAAGACCAAATCGGATCTCACCCCGTTGGTTAACCGAAAATCCCTTCTTCGATTCATTCACATCAGGACCGAGAACCATTTGGCCCATGCGCTTGCATTCTTCCATGAAGAACGTGATCTTATCAATACTGCCGGCGTTGTTCAATACGGCAGCCATGTATTCGGCGCGATAATGCGCTTTCAGGTAGGCGGTCTGGTAAGCGACAAACGCATAGCAGGTAGAATGCGATTTGTTGAACGCATATTGCGCAAATGCTTCCCAGTCGACCCAAATCTTTTCAAGTTTTTCCTGCGGATGATTCTTTGCTTTCGCACCCGAGATGAACTGCGCTTTCATTTTGTCGAGAACCGACTTCTGTTTCTTACCCATCGCCTTGCGCAGCACGTCCGCATCACCCTTGCTAAATCCCGCAATCTTTTGTGCAAGCAGCATCACCTGTTCCTGGTACACGGTAATGCCGTATGTTTCATTCAGGTATTCTTCCATTTCAGGCAGATCATAGGTGATTGCCTGACGACCATGTTTGCGATCGACATAGTCGGGGATATATGCCATCGGTCCGGGCCTGTACAATGCGTTCATCGCAATCAGGTCGCCAAATTTATCCGGCTTAAGTTCGCGCAAATATTTTTGCATACCGGGACTTTCAAATTGAAACGTTCCGATCGTATCGGCCCGCTGGTACAACTCGAAAGTGGCTTTGTCGTCGAGCGGAATTGCATCGATGTCGAGTTCGATACCATGGTTCTGGCGGATGAGTTCCAATGCATTTTTGATGATGGTCAGCGTTTTCAGTCCGAGGAAGTCCATCTTGATAACGCCTGCATCTTCGATGATGCTGCCTTCAATTTGTGTGACCCACAGATCTGAATCCTTTGCCGTGCAGACAGGGATGAGGTCTGTAAGATCGGTGGGAGCGATGATGATGCCGGCAGCGTGAATGCCGGTATTGCGAACCGAGCCTTCTAATTTTTCTGCTGCACGCAGTACTTCCGTTTCGAGTCCCTGTCCCTTATAAATGTCGCGGAGCTTCTTTACAAGTTGTATGTCATCGGCGCCAAGTCCTTCTTTTTCTTCAAGCGATTTTTCGCCTTCTTTCGAATTGAGCGGTGCATGAAGGAGCCTCTTCAATGATACGCCGGGTCGTTCGGGAACAAGTTTGGCAAGCGCATTCGATTCGGGCAATGAAAGATCAAGCGTTCGTGCAACATCCTTGATGCTCATCTTCGCCGCCATCGTACCGTACGTAATGATCTGCGCTACCTGGTTCTTACCATATTTCTTTACGACATAATCGATCACCTTATCGCGACCTTCATCGTCGAAGTCGGTATCGATATCCGGCATCGATTTACGATCGGGATTCAGGAATCTTTCAAAGAGAAGATTGTATTTTATCGGATCTATGTTCGTAATGCCGATGCAGTATGCGACGACGCTTCCTGCCGCCGATCCGCGTCCCGGTCCCACAAATACGCCAAGCTCGCGACCCGCTTTGATGAAATCGCTTACGATGAGGAAGTATCCTGCAAACCCCATCGTGCGAACAGTGAACAATTCAAAATCCAATCGTTCCTGGATGGAAGGAGTAAGATCGCCGTACCTCTCACGGGCACCTATATACGAAATGTGACGAAGATACTCCCATTGGTTGAGGTTGTCGTCTTTATGGATGCGGAACTCTGCAGGTATCGGAAAAGCCGGAAGCAGAATATCTTTTTTAAGATTGAGAACCTCAACCTTGTCAACGATCATGTTGGTATTGTCGATCGCGGCAGGAATGTCATGGAACAGTTCCGACATTTCTTTTTGCGTCTTGAAATAAAACTGATCGTTCGGAAATTTAAAACGACGGTCCTTTAAGTGTACGTCGTCGTTTACGAAATCATCGTAGCCGGGAGTACTTTTCTTTTCACCGGTGTTGATGCAGAGCAGAATGTCGTGCGCATTGAAATCTTCGCGATCGGTATAATGACTGTCGTTCGTTGCAATGACCGGTACATTGAATTTCTCAGCAAAACGGAGCAATGTGTCGTTGATCTTTTCCTGGTCCTTAAGGTTGTGCCGTTGCAATTCAACGAAATAATTTTCACCGAATACGTCGAGCCACCATTTGAATTCCAGTTCCGCCTCTTCCTCCGATTTTCTCAGAATCATCTGAGGAACGTATGCTCCGATACAGCAGGTGGTAGCAATAAGGCCTTCGCTGTATTTTGTAATAAGTTCCTTGTCTATTCGCGGATACTTGCTATAGAGACCTTCGATAAAACCGTATGAAGTAAGCTTGATCAGGTTTTGATAACCGATACTATTTTTTGCGAGAAGTACCTGGTGAAACCGGTCGTCCTTCTCATCTTTTGTGAAGGTTTTCCTAAAGCGGTCATGCACCACATAAAACTCGCAGCCCACGATCGGCTTCACTTTTAATGAGCCATCGTCATTCTTGTGTTTGTGTGCTTCTGCAACAAATTCGAACGCGCCGAACATGTTGCCATGATCGGTAATCGCGAGCGCGGGCATCGAATCCTTCATGGCCTTCTCGTAAAGCCTTGGAATCGAAGCAGCTCCGTCGAGAAGTGAAAATTGCGTATGTACATGAAGGTGAGAAAATGCCGCCATTGCCAGTACTCCCTGTTTGAACCCGATCCGGAATTGAAGGGGAGGATAAAATTAAGACGATTCTATCAAGCCCGTCGATTGTTTCACAATTCGTATATCACATGATTTCCACCTATTGCAAACTGGCAGCGTATTTGCTAAGTTTGCAAAACCCGCAGCATGAGGACATACGTATATGGTTTACTGGTATGTTTCGCAGCTTCAAGCTGTTCGACAATGAAGCAATCGGCTCCCGCCGTTGCCGCGACGCCTGCGCGTTCTGCCTCGTCATCTCCAAAATTTCTTGATCACATAAGGGTAAACCCTGATTCAGAAAAAGAAATCAAGCCTGCCGTTGTATCACATCGCAGTCTCGCGAACGACGAGATGATTGTTTCACCGATTGAAACGTTTAAGGACCGGCAGTTTAAATACAGCATTCTTACCGATCTTCCGGTGGAGTCGCTTTCTAATTCCCGGCTGCTTGAGTTTCTCGACGACTGGTATGGAACACCGTACAGGTATGGTGGAAGCACAAAGAAAGGCATCGATTGTTCGGCGTTTACTTCGCTGTTGCTGACAACCGTTTATGGACTGGCGGCACCAAGAAGTTCTCGTGAACAGTACGCAGCCTGCATGAAGATCAGGAGATCGGATCTCACTCAAGGCGACCTGATTTTTTTCAATACAAGAGGACACATTTCGCACGTTGGAGTATATATCGGCAACAATAAGTTCGTTCATGCTTCCACTTCAAGCGGAGTAATGATCAGTGATCTTGCAGAAGATTATTTCAAAAAGAGATATGCCGGTTCCGGGCGGTTGAGATCCCAGGAATTATCGTCGAATTAATTTTCTTTTTATTGTCTGCAGAACGGGCCGAAGGTCGGGCGATATGTCAAACGCCAGCAGCGCGCTGCCATATAACACTACAAAGAACGCCGAGCGGACCGCGATCCATTCCACTCCTGAATAGCGGGCAAACAGCACATAAGTAATTGCGAAACACAGTCCGCCTATCAGCAATGCATAACCGCTTTTTGTGGTGAAGGGTTGAAGGTTCACTTTCTTAAGCAGGTAAAAATATCGTATGCCGTTGTAAATGCTGAAGGCGATGAGATTGGAGATTGCCGGACCGATGACACCCAGTTGCTTTGTAAGTATATAATTGAGGGGCAGTGCCATTCCGAGCAACACGATGCCGGTGAAGAATTCAAATCGCCAGAAGATGGATGTGCCGATGATCTGTGAGTTTACACCTGTTCCCATGTCGATGATCCGCATGAGTCCGATGAAGATGAAAACCGGCAGCGCCTGTATATAGCCTTCCTTCAAAGAAAACGACTGTACGCCGTCGGCAAAATTGAGGTATATCAACGAGAACATTCCAAGTGAAAAGATCAGCTGATTGATCGATGAACGCTGGTAGATCCTTCTGATTCGTTCCATATCCTTGTCCTTCCATGCTTGTGACAGCGGACCGATGGATGCCGAAATGATACCGCGCTGGGGTGCCTGTATCAGACTGGCGATATTTTGAGCAAGTGCATACACACCGGCGAAGGCAAGACCATCGGGCATTACAGCGGCAATCACAAGCGTATCGAACACGCTTGAGATGTTGTACACGAGACCGCCCGCCCAGATGAAAGATGTAAGGGCCACGATCTTGCGATAAAATTTTTTGGTGACACGGCTGATACTGAAGTTGATGAAGGCGCGCTTTGTGTACAGCAGGTAACCAAGCAGCAACAAGGCGAGCAGCAGGTACGAAAGCGCATAGAAGCGGATGAATGAATCGAAAGCAGGAATAACACCTGCAAAAAATAGAATGATGAGTATGGTACTGAACAGCCGGAACTGAACTTCACGCAAATAATTTGTCAACACCGATTTTTTCAGCTGCCATGCATATGCTTCGGCGATGGAAAAGAGTGTGAGCCCGAAGCCAAATGGAAACAACCAGTTGTAATACTTTATAAGGTCCGGAGCATTCGTAATGTATTTTTGAATGACAAGGCTTTTCAACAGGTAGCCTGCGATGATGATGAGGGAGAAGCCGATGGTTACCATGGCGAGGGCCACGGTAAGCATGTCGTTTTTTCGCGGAGGAAGATTATCGTTGTAATATGGATAGAATTTGTAGATGTAGGAATGCATACCGAGACTTGCGAACGAATACATGACGTTCGCAATGGCAATGAAAGTATTGATGAGCCCATATTGTGTCTGGGTGATGCTGTCCTCTCTGGTATAGAGGTACGTGTTGACGAATCCGAGAGCAAAGCCGAAGTAAACAATCAGGGAAGAAATGATGCTTTGCCTTCGAATATTACTCATTGGGGTCGCTGTGGTGCAAATATAGCTGTGAGCTGTGAGCTATGAGCTTTGAGCTTTGGGGGGGTCGGCTGTGAGCTAACAGCTAATTAGTCTCAGACGGGTCTCCTGAGACCGGGTGTCGGGTATCAGGTATCGGGTATCAGCAGTCAGCAGTCAGCAAACAGGATTAAGGAGCGGCATTCAACAGCCGTTCGACAAGCATTTTCTTTCCGATCATATCGATAAATTACAATCATCGCCTTGCGAGTGAAATGCAGATCAGTCATATTATCCTTTATTGCAGCGGTGACAGCTACCGGTTTCTTTGGATGCGGAACAAATGATTCGGATGCACGCAACGTGTTTCGCTACAACGAAACCACAGGTATCGCATCACTCGATCCGGCGTTTGCAAAGAACCAGTCGGTAATCTGGGCGATCCATCAGTTGTACAACACACTCGTTGAAACAGACGCCAATCTGAACATTGTGCCATCGCTGGCGTATCGCTGGGAAGTATCAGACGACCGGCGTCAGTATCGCTTTTTCCTGCGCAATGACGTATTCTTTCACAACGATCCCGCGTTCCCTGAAGGCCGCGGCAGGCGGATGACAGCGCATGATGTAGAATACAGCCTGCGGCGCATTGTTGATCCCGCCACAGCAAGCAGCGGTGCATGGATATTCAACAATCGGGTGGATGCAACATCCGGTTTTCGGGCAGTGAACGACAGCATATTTGAATTGAAATTACTTCGTCCGTTTACACCCATACTCGGACTTCTCAGCATGCAATATTGTTCGGTCGTACCCAGGGAAGTCGTTAATAAGTGGGGAAAAGATTTTCGCAGCCATCCCTGTGGCACCGGACCCTTTCGCTTCGGGCAGTGGGTCGAGGGACAGGCACTGACCTTTATGAAGAACGACCGCTATTTTGAAACAGACACCACGGGCCAGCGCCTTCCGTATCTCGACGCAGTTAAAGTCACGTTCTTCAATAACAAGGCAACTGAGTTCCTTTTGTTCAGGCAAGATAAACTCGACTTCATCAACGACATTGATCCTTCTTTCAAAGATGAAATATTGAACAAGAAGGGTATGCTTCATGAAGAGTGGAACGGAAAGCTGGTGCTGTCGAAACATCCTTACCTGAATACCGAATATCTCGGGATATTGGTGGGCGACAAGCAGGCAGTGAATGAGTTGAACCAGAAATTGGTGAGACAGGCAATGAACTACGGCTTCGACAGAAGAAAAATGATGATGTACCTGCGAAACTCGATCGGCTTGCCGGCAGAAAGTGGCTTCGTTCCCGCGGGACTTCCTTCGTTTGATTCAACTTCGGTTGTTGGTTACCGTTATAATCCGGTGTTGGCAGCGAAGTTGCTCGAACGCGCCGGTTTCCCGCAGGGAAGCGGACTTCCGGTGATCACGCTCCTTACAATTCCGATTTATTCTGACCTCGCATCGTTCATTGCCCGGCAACTTGAAGATATTGGCGTTCGGATCAAAGTGGAAGTGGTTCAAAAGGCGTTCCTGCTGGAGCAGACGGCGCAATCGAAGGCTTCTTTTTTTCGAGGAAGCTGGATAGCCGATTATCCTGATGCGGAAAATTACCTAAGTGTTTTCTATGGGAAGAATCCCGCACCGCCAAATTATACGCGATATAACAACCCGGAATTCGACAGGCTGTATGAAAACGCGCTTGCTACTACGGATGACACTGCGAGGATGAAAATGTATCAGCAAATGGACCGGATATTAATTGAAGACGCTCCGGTGATTCCATTGTGGTACGATGAAGTGATACGGATTGTGCAGCCGGGTCTGAAAGGCTTCGATCCGAATGGCCTGAATTTGTTGGAGCTGAGGAGGGTGAGGAAAAAGTAAAAGCCTGCCCGAATCGGCGTTAGCCGAGGCGGGTGAAAAGGGAAAAGCAGGTTCAAGGTTCAAGGTTCCAGGTTCAAAGAAAATCCAGGCCCTGGCTTCACGCTTGCTGTCTCAGACGAGTCTCTGTGAGCGCAGCGAACAGGACTCGTGGTTGATTGTTTGCGACGAGTCCCCTCGACATTCGTCTCGGGTGACTCGTCTGTGACCTGATGGCTGATAGCTAATAGCTGATGGCTGATAGCTCAAAGCTCATAGCTCATAGCACAAAGCCCCCAACTCACTGCTCCTTCAACTTATCCTTAAACACCTTCTTAAACTTCTCGAGCTTCGGCCGGATCACGAAATAACAATATGGCTGAGCGCCATTGTTGTTGTAATAATCCTGGTGGTAATTTTCTGCCGTATAAAAAGCATTGAACGGCGAGATCTCGGTGACAATAGGATTGTCATACGCCTTCGCATCGTTCAGTTCCTTCTTGTATTTTTCGGCTTTCTGCTTTTGCTCTTCGTTGTGGTAGAAAACCGCACTGCGGTATTGGGGTCCCACATCGTTGCCCTGCCTGTTCAACGTTGTCGGATCATGCGATTGCCAGAATGCTTCAAGCAATTCATCGAAAGTGATCTTGGTTGGATCAAAAACGATCTGGACCACTTCCGCATGGCCGGTATTTCCTTCGGTCACTTGCTTGTACGTCGGATTCTTAAGATGACCTCCGCTGTAACCGGAAGTCACTTTCAATACACCATTCAATTGTTCAAAGATCGCCTCCGTACACCAGAAGCATCCGGTTCCGAATGTCGCGGTATCCGTTTCAACTGCTGTGGCGGCTACCGCACTGTTTACATTACTCATCATGTGTTTGTTACTCCTTTCGTTTTGCGCACACGAACTGATAGCGGTTACTGAAATCAACAAGCCTGACAACAACAAGTTCATAGTGAACAAAAATTTGAATGCAAAGTTCGCTCTTTACCTACGGGCAAACAAGCCAACGGGATTACAATTAACAATGCATGCCGGTCCATTTATCAACTCATTAACACGCATACGATCACATCCATTCGCGACCCGATCATTCCATTCCTCTTAACTTTATGTCAAAGATCTGACGTAGAGATGAAATTGTTCCCGGAATCGGCGCATATACAACTGGAGTTCGATAAGATAAAGGCATTGCTCTCAGACCATTGCAATACCGAATATGCAAAACAAAAGGCTGAGGATCTGCGTATCCATACGCGCAGGGAATTCATTGAACCCGAACTGGAACAAAGCCATGAATACAAGCAGCTACTTATGGCCGGCCAGTATTTTCCCAACGACTTCGTTCTTAACCTTCGCAACGACCTCAAATTGCTGTCCGTTCCCGGAGCGGTACTTTCCGCCGAACAATTCATTTCGATCCGAAAACTGCTCGCCTCGATGCAGTCGATATTTAAATGGTTCGACAAGAACCGCATAACGGAATATCCTGCACTTGCGCGCCTCATCGACGGCTTATCATTTGAAAAATCGCTGTTGCCGATCATTGACCGCGTTTTTGACGAAACCGGTGCCATGAAAGACAATGCATCGGATGAATTGTCGAGAATGCGTATCAGTCTTTCAAAAAAACGCAACGAGTTGAGAAGGGAGTTCGACAAGATCGTGTCGCGACTCAGCAAATCCGGGTATGTTGCTGATATAGAAGAAGCGTTTCTGAATGGACGTCGCGTGGTTGCTTTGTTCTCCGAACACAAACGTCAGGTAAAGGGCATTCTTCATGGTGAAAGCGATACGCGGAAAACGAGCTTCATTGAACCGGAAGAAACCATCCCGCTCAACAACGAGGTGTTTAGTCTCGAACACGAGGAAAGCAGGGAAGTATATCGCATCCTTCGTGAACTCACGAGCAGGCTATCGGCCTATCATGATGTACTATCTGCATATCATTCCATATTGGGCGAATACGATTTCATTCGCGGCAAGGCACGACTCGCCCTCGACATCAATGGTAATTATCCAAGGCTGATGGATCAGTCGCGAGTGTATCTCATCGAGGCCTTTCACCCTTTGTTGTTTTTGTACAACCGCAAAGCGAACAAGCCTACACATCCAGTATCCATCACACTCGACGAAAAGAACCGCATACTCCTGATCTCAGGTCCGAATGCCGGCGGAAAAACAGTAACACTGAAAACCGTCGGACTTCTGCAGATCATGATACAGGCTGGTCTGCTTGTGCCGGTTCATCCGGATTCCGAAATGGGAATATTCAGACAGCTTATGATCCATATCGGAGACACGCAGAGTCTGGAGTTTGAGTTAAGCACTTACAGCTCGCATCTCAAGAACATGAAGTACTTCATGGAGAATGCGAATGGTAAAACCCTCTTTTTTATCGACGAACTTGGAAGCGGCAGCGACCCGAATCTCGGCGGCGCGTTTGCCGAAGTGATTCTTGAAGAACTTGTAAAAAAGCATTCGTTCGGCATCGTTACCACACACTACCTCAATCTTAAAGTAATGGCAAACAAAACGCCCGGCATCATCAACGGTGCCATGGCGTTCGACGAACAAAATTTATTGCCGATGTACAAGCTGATCATTGGCAAACCCGGAAGCTCATATACTTTTTCGATCGCCGAACGAATCGGCCTCGAACAAAGGCTTGTGAACCGAGCAAGGCAGCTTGTGGATGAGGATCATTTCCGTCTCGACAAACTGTTGAACCGTACGGAACAGGACCTGCAGGTGATAGAGCAGCAAAAAAAGGAACTGTCAAAACTCATCAAAGAAAACCAGAAGCTGAAATCCGATATGGAAACGCTGATGAACAAGGAAAAGCATCATCAGCAGGTTGAACTGCTTCGCCACCAAAACAAAATAACCGAGGAACGCCTTGCTTACCTGCGCGACATGGAACGCAAGCTTAAGCAACTGGTGGCGGATTGGAAAAGGGCCGACACTGCGGAAGACAAAAAGGAGTTGATACGTGGAATGCAGGCTCTGCTGTTTAAACAAAATCAAAAGCAGTCTGCACAGAAAGTACAGAAGAAGATCGACTCGAAATATTCACAGGTTGGCGGAGAGGTTCAGATCGGACAAAAGGTTTTGATGAAAAAAAATCACCAGGTGGGTGAGGTCAGAGAAATAAAGGGAAGGAGGGCCGTAGTACAATTGGGCCTCATACCAATTACAGTCGACCTCAACGACGTGGTAGTAGTAGAAGAAAAAGCCTGACGAAAGGATGATGACAGGGCTTCAAGCCATCACATGCTCGCGTGCAGATAGTCTTTCAGTTGTGTAATCGTTTCCTGTTGCGACAGTATCGTTTCACGCACAACATCATTGATCGAAATGATCCCTGCAAGAGCCTCACCTTCGAACACCGGCAGATACCGTATGTTTTTGTCGGAAAGCAGTTGCATGCAATATTCAATGGAATCGGAAGGCGTTATGCGTGGAAAATCGGAAGACATGATTTCGGACACTTTCGTATCGGTGGACGACTTCCCTTTCAATATAACTTTACGAGAGTAGTCGCGTTCGGTCATAATTCCCAGGTATTGTGATCCGTCCATGACCATTACCGAACCGATGTTTTGATCCGCCATAATTTTTAGGGCGTCCAAAACGGATGAGTCCGGTGAAACCCCGGTAACCGCACTACCTTTCCGGGACAGTACATCCGAAACTTTCTTCATTGAACAAGCATTTTGGTGAGCAATCGATTTAGAGTCTAAGTAAATTAAAGAATTTCACATTATAAACAAACATGCTTTTTCGTACACGATACCGCTTTATTCTCTTCCTGATGATGGTTTTTTCTGCGGCGGGGTGTTCAAAATATGTAGGGAAGCTGGGGAATCCACTTCTTCCGTCCGGGGCGGATCCCTGGGCGATCTACAAGAAACCGTATTATTATTATACCCAGACCTACGGCGACAGCATCGTCATCTGGCGGACGAAATCGATGCGGAACCTGCCACGGGCCGAACGGAAAACAGTTTTCGTTCCTCCTGCCGGTACCGCATATTCGAAACAAATATGGGCGCCGGAGATCCATTTTCTCGACAACAACTGGTACATCTATTTTGCAGCGGACGACGGCAAAAATGAAAACCACCGGATCTACGCCTTGCACAATCCGTCGGCAGATCCGTTCAACGGATCATTTCAGTTCAAAGGAAAGATTGCCGACAGTTCCGACAAATGGGCGATCGATGCATCCGTTTTCAACTACCGCGATACATTATATATGGTATGGTCGGGATGGGAAGGTGATATCAACGGCAGGCAGGACATCTTCATTGCAAGGATGAGCAACCCCTTACAAGTGCAAACGCAACGAGTGAGGGTGTCGACTCCTTTTTATGATTGGGAGCGACATGGCGATCTGAATGATCCGGACAATCCGCCCCATGTTGCAGTAAATGAAGGTCCGCAGATTCTCATGGGTCGCGACAGTTTGTATCTTGTTTATTCCGCAAGCGGATGTTGGACCGATCATTATTGTCTCGGAATGTTGTCGCTTTCCCGATCCGCAAATCTTCTCGACTCTTCTGCCTGGATCAAAAAAAGCAATCCGGTATTTGAAACCAATATTAGTAATGGCGTATATGCGCCCGGACATAATTCTTTTTTTACATCGCCCAACGGAAAACGCGATTACATACTGTATCACGCTAACAGTCACCCGAACGAAGGATGCGGCCGCCGCCGATCACCGCGGGCGCAGCAATTCTTTTGGAACAAAAATGGATCACCAGAATTTGGCGCTCCTGTAAAAACATTTTGACTTGCTGATTTGTATTCCTAAATTGAATATGAATTACATCCATCAGGATAATTACCCAAACATTCTGTCCCGATCCCGTGCAGCAGCATACTTTTAGTTACTGTCTGCATTATCATTATCTCCACGACCCTTCCCTAAGCTGAGAATTGACAGCTCTTGTGCTAATCCGTGTCCCGCTATTGTGCATGTACATACCTCATTAAACGAAATTGCTATGAAGTTTGCCAAACGATTGCTCCATTGGGCCTCACTATCGGTCCTCGTGTTATTACTCTCTACAAACGCATTTGCTCAACAACAAATCACAGGTGTTTTGCGAACGCCTACCGGCGAACCGATGATCGGTGCAACCGTAACGGTAAAAGGAACCAACGTCTCTGTTGCAACTGACGAGAACGGCAGGTTCACGATCAACGCAGCTCCGGGAAGTACGCTTGTTTTTAGTTCCGTCGGATTCCAGGAACGTGAAGTTGTAGCGACCGCAACGGAAATGAATGAAGTATTGCAGGCATCGGATGCTTCGCTCAACGAAGTTGTTGTGATCGGTTATCAAAGTGTAAGGAAGCGCGACCTCACAGGTGCGACAGGTATTGTTCGTCCGGAAAATACACAGCGCATCGTTCAACGTTCATTCCCCGAAGCCCTGCAGGGTATGTCGCCGGGAGTTGTTGTTCGTAATGGCGGCGCTCCGGGACAAGAAGCCGTTGTGAACATCCGCGGTCTGGGAACATTTTCAGGAAATGCAAATCCGTTGTATGTAATCGATGGAATGATCTCCGATCCGAACACAACCGTCAATCCGAACGATGTAGAAACGATCCAGATATTAAAGGATGCATCGGCCGCAGCGATCTACGGATCCCGCGCCGGAAATGGTGTCATCATTGTAACAACGAAGAAAGGACGTGAAGGACCAATGCGTGTGAACGTCACATCGCGCGTGAGCATGGCAACGATTCCGAAGCGCTATGAAATGATGAATGCGGACGAATATGTGGCCACAAATAAACTTGCGTACCAAAATGCAGGCTATGCGCTTCAACCAGCGGTCGCCAATTACAATGGTCAGGTAGACACCGACTGGGATGAAGAACTGCTTCGTACGGGTTCGATCCAGGACCACAACGTTACATTTTCCGGTGGAAGTAAAACGTCAACATACCTGATCTCACTTTCATATTTCAAAGATATCGGAACGCTGATCAAGCGCGACTTTGAGCGAACCGCACTGCGCATCAACACGGAATCAACAAGGGGTCGTTTCAAGCTCGGAGTCAATCTCATGTTGTCGAACTCTATGCGCAATGCTCCGATAGAAAGCACGAGTGCCGTCCCTAACTTCGAAGTCGGCAATCCCTGGTTTGATGTGTGGAACAATCTTCCGATCATCCCGGTTCGTGATCCGTCGTTGGCAGGTCCGGGAAATCCGGGCGGCTGGGGAATCGGGTCATCCGATGCAAGAACGTTCTCCCGAAATGCGATTGCCATTGCGGACATCACATCGGTACGTACGAACTTCTTTAAAGTTCTTGGAAATGCATATGTCGATTTTCGGATCACCGACTGGCTCAGCTATCGCTTTAACGCCGGTGCCGAAACAAGTCTTGACAGAGCAAAAACAATTCGTAGAGATGGAAACTGGTATTGGAACCAGTCGCCGAAACTCAGCGAGGTAGGAGAGAACCGCTCTCAATACCTTTCGTTCCTCTTCGATCACACGCTGAACTTCACCAAAAACTTTGGTGATCATCGCATCAATGGTGTGATCGGGTATACCGAACAAACTTTCCGCAACGATAACGCCAATGCGAGCCGTTCGAACCTCGTTCAATATGGCGGCAACTATCTTACGACCATCAATTCCGCAGCAGGTGGCGCATTTGCATCGGGCGGAAACCGGCAGTATCTTATTACTGCATACATAGGACGACTGAATTACAATTTCGACGACCGCTATCTCGCAACGTTTACATTCCGCACGGACAAGGATTCGCGCTTCTCTCCGAATTTCCGCAGAGGCTGGTTTCCTTCCGCAGCACTTGCATGGAACGTCGGCAATGAGCCGTTTTACGATTTGAACTGGATGTCGGATCTCAAGGTGAGGGCATCATACGGTGTACTTGGACTTGCGAATCTTCTCGAATACCAATACATCGGGTTCCTGAACCAGGCACCACGTGCGGTTTTCGGTTCCGGCGCACAAGCCGAATTTCCCGGAGCCACACAAGCGCGACTTGTATATGAAGACCTCCGCTGGGAAGAAAAGGCAACATTCAATTTCGGAGTCGACGCAGGATTTTTCAACAATCAGTTGTTGCTGACTCTCGATCTCTTCAGGGCAAAATCGTCTGATGTACTCGTTGAACAACCGCTTCCGAGATTTCTCGGAAACCTGCAGGGCAGCCCGCTGGTAAATGCAGCAACAATCGAAAACAAGGGTATTGAACTTGAACTCGGATATCGTCCTGCACGGAAAGGAAATTTCAACTGGAACATTGCAGCAAACGTTTCGGTGATCAGGAACAAGGTGCTTGCACTTCCGAATCTGGGTGTGGATGCTGAAACAGGACAGCCAAGAAACTACATTCAGTCGGGCAACACGCGTTCACAGGTGGGCCGCTCGATCGGTGAATTTTATGTAATTAAAACAGACGGAATATTCCAGGATCAGAAGGAGATCGATGACCATGAGGCGCAGGCACGCTTTGCAAAACCCGGTGATATCCGTTTTGTGAATCTTGTAGACGAAGGAACCGATGATGATATAAACGATAAGGACCGCCAGTTTGCCGGTTCGCCCTGGCCGAAGTTTACAACCGGTCTTCAGTTCAATGCAAACTACGGCGCATTCTCATTCAATCTCCAGTTGTATGGTGCGTTTGGCCAGAAGTTGTACAATGGTGTACGTTCCGACCTCGATGCCATGGGTTATTCGAACTACCGAAAAGATTTGAATCCCTGGACAGAAACTAACCGTAATACCAGTGATCCGCGGCTTGGAGTAGGATATGTCACCGGCGTACCCGGAGATCCTAATGTGGATCAGGGAATCGTAGCCAATGCACGGGCAAACACCGACAGATGGATCGAAGACGGCAGCTATCTGAGACTGCGTTCTGTGGAAATCGGTTATACATTACCAAAAGCACTGATCAGCAGGATCAGGTTGTCGGATGTGCGTGTATTTATCGGTGGACAAAACCTCGTTACTTTCAGCGGTTACAGCGGGTTGGACCCCGATGTTGTGGGAGCCAATTTCAACCTGGAACCAGGCGTGGACAATGGCAATTATCCTTCGTCAAGAATGTTGACGGCAGGTATCAATGTCGGTTTTTAAAATCCAACAAAAAGACAACAACATGAAAAGTATTTCAGCTATAAACATATTTATTTTGATCATGATCATTCTGCCGGCGTGCCGGAAGAATTTTGATGAACCGAATCCAAATGCACCCACCATTGCGAGTTTCTGGAAGAATGCCGACGATGCGGTAAAGGGTGTGAATGCGATCTACAGCACCTTTCACCGCGGTCCTGCACTTTATTCGAGATGGTTGTTTTATCACGGCATACTTCGTTCCGACGAAGGATTCGGTTCGGGTGGAGATATCGGCCTCAACAATCTCATGAACTTTGTGCAGACCAACTATGACGACGGACTTACGGCACTTACCTGGGAAACATTGTACGTTGGAATTTTTCGAGCGAACCAGGCGATAGCAAACATTCCTAACATAGAAATGGACGCCACGCTGCAACGACGTCTCATCGCCGAAGCAAAGTTTTTACGCGGCTTGTTTTATTTCAACCTTACGTTGTATTTCGGACGACCGCCATTGATGCTTGCTCCATCGACGACCGGGGATGTTCCACCCAATGCAACCAATGAGCAGGCATGGGCACAAGTGGCCCAGGACCTTACGGAAGCTGCAGCCGATTTGCCCGAATCATATCAGGGTAACGACATCGGCCGTGCAACGAAAGGTGCTGCATACGGACTTCTCGGAAAAGCATACCTGCAGCAAAACAAATATGAAGAAGCGGTTGAGGCGCTCAACTGGCTCGTGGAAGGACCGGGTGCAGGCATTTATGATCTCATGGAAAACTACCGTGACAACTTCCTGATCAGCACTGAAAACAATAAAGAATCGGTTTTTGAAATTCAGTTTACACTGAAACCAAATGAAAATACCGATGATGATGTGGATGAAACAAGGAACCCCAACCCGGGTACATCCATTGCCCAATTTTTTGCACCGCGAAATGGTCCGGGCTTTTCGGACGGGGCGGCACGACGCTGGCTCATCGACACATTCAATGTTGAAAAAACAGCGGGAGGAGACAGGGATCCACGTCTTGAAGTTTCATTCATATTCGACTCGGCAGATGAACGGGGTCCTGACTTTACGATGGTATATGGCGAGTCGTTTGCTTCGCGCTATGGTGCTGATAAATCTGTTTGGTTCCGCAAACTTCTCAACGAACACTGGAAAAACTTCGAGGGTTTCAACTCTGCAAACAACTATAGGTTGATCCGTTATGCGGATGTGTTGCTGATGTATGCAGAAGCGTTGAACGGTGTTGGAAGAACACAGGATGCATACGAGTATGTTGACCGCGTTCGTGAAAGAGTTGGTCTGCTGCCGCTTTCAACGACAAGACCAAATCTGAACCAGGCTCAGTTCCTGAATCAGATCAAACACGAACGCATACTTGAACTTGCAGGTGAAGGCTGGAGATGGTCGGACCTTCAACGATGGGGAGACCTCAGCCCGGCGCTTGCGGTACGTGATCCGGAGTTTGCGAACTTTGTTCCGGGCCGTCATGAATATTATCCGATACCACAAAGTGATATCGATTTGAATCCGAATCTTTCACAAAACGAGGGTTATTGATTTTGCAGCGAACGGAAATTGTTGAACACCATAAACAACATCGGGTAGGGACAGCAGCATTGCTGTTCCTATCGTTGTTGTTATCATTGTCTTGCGGTAAGGACGATGGTGATTCGCCTCCTCCACCACCACCTCCGCCTCCGGCAGAAGAAACTTTTCGTAATCCGCTGATCACAGGATCCGATCCATGGGTGATACGCGAAGACACCAATTACTACTACACGCAAACGCTTGGTAACAGGATCGGCATTTGGAAAACATCGGAGATGTCTAAGCTCGCATCTGCGTTGAGCGCCACGGTATTCACGCCGGATGCCGGCACTCAGTTTTCGCAAAACCTGTGGGCGCCCGAACTTCATCGCATTGGCAATGCGTGGTACATTTATTTTACGGCGGGTGCAGGGCCTGACAGTACACAACGGTTATGGGTACTCGAAAATACTTCAGCCGATCCGCTGACCGGTACATGGGCGAATCGAGGAAGAATGGTTCTTCAAAACGCTGATTTCTGGGCAATCGATGCAACTACCTTTGAACATGAGGGGCAGCGTTATCTTTTGTGGAGCGGACGTCCGGACAATGCTGTACAAAATCAGAATTTGTACATCGCAAAGATGTCGGATGCACTCACCGTGGCCTCTGCTGCAACGAAGATTTCACAACCTGAATTTCTTTGGGAGATCAATGGAGCAGTAAATGAGGCGCCGCAGATTTTGCGAAACCCGCAGGGGCGTGTTTTCGTCGTTTATTCGGCAAGTGGTTGCTGGACCGACGAATATGCACTCGGTCTATTGACGCTGAAGCAGGGCGGCAACCCTTTGCTCGCGGCCGACTGGACAAAAAGCGCCGCGCCGGTTTTTTCGAAGAAGCCGGACAACCGTGCCTTTGGACCGGGGCACAACGCTTTCTTTACTTCACGCGATGGAAGCGAAAACTGGATCATTTACCATGCAAATACCAACAGCGGAGAAGGATGCGGTGAGAAACGAAACATCAGGATGCAGGAATTTCAATGGGCATCCGACGGAACGCCGGAGTTCGGTGAACCCGTCAATATCAATACATCATTGCCCGTCCCGGCTGGCGAATAACAACCGATCGCTACATTTGCAAACCACCACTACTCATCTAACAAGCATGCATAAACGAAATTTCAAGTTTTCTTTACACATACTCGCAGTTCTTGTTTCAGCCATTTTCGTCTCTTCGTGCGGCGACGGTTCACAAAAACCGGAAAGCGGCAACAGCGATTCTGCCGCAAACGACATCAGGTCAGGTTTTCAGTCTACCATCGACAACATGAAAACCGATCTTTATATTTTAAAAAATGCAAACAGGATGCAGGCGGCCATCACAAATTATGGCGGACGGCTGGTGGGCCTGGTTGTGCCCGACCGGTCGGGAAAGTTAACTGATGTGGTCGAAGGGTTTGATAGTGTTTCTCAATATGTGAATTCCACTGAACCTTATTTCGGCGCGACGATAGGACGATATGGAAACCGCATTGCAAAAGGAAAGTTCAGTTTGGATGGGAAGGCTTATACATTGTTCACGAACAACGGTCCCAACACGCTTCATGGAGGCAAAAAAGGATTTCAGGCGGTCGTATGGAACGCAGAACAACCAAACGACTCAACACTTGTACTCACCTACCGTTCACCCGATGGAGAAGAAGGTTTCCCTGGAAATCTTGACGTGAAGGTTACGTACTCACTGTCAGGCGCAAACGAACTTGTGATCGACTATGAGGCTGTCGCTGATAAAAGAACGCCTGTGAATCTTACCAATCACGCATTTTTTAATCTGAATGGCGCAGGGTCGGGTACTATAAACAATCATGTGTTGATGATCAATGCCGACACTTATACTCCGGTCGACTCAACGCTGATACCTACGGGAAAGATACAATCGGTTCAAAATACTCCTTTTGATTTCAGGTCGCCGGTGGCCATCGGCGCGAGAGTCGATTCGCCGAATGTTCAGTTAACCTACGGAAAAGGCTACGACCACAATTTCGTCATCAATTCATCGAGGTCAGATACATTGATCACCGCGGCAACAGTAAGTGGCGACAAGTCGGGGATTTTCATGGAAGTGCTTACCGATCAGCCGGGCTTGCAGTTTTACGGCGGAAACTTCATGCAATCGAAGAACACGATGAAAAATGGCAATCGCGATGATTTCCGAACAGCGTTTTGTCTTGAAACCCAGCATTTCCCCGACTCACCGAATCAACCTCAGTTTCCGTCTACGGTTCTCGAGCCGGGCAAGACTATGAAGTCGCGATCGGTATATCGCTTCTCGACCAGGTAGATTGATTCGAAGGTGGCGTCAGACGCCTCTGGATTAGGATTGGGAAAGTGCTGCGTTACCTACGACAGCGTCGCGGTACCATTCGATGGTCGCGTCCAGACCGTTCGTAATATCGATTTCCGGATGATATCCCATGATCCGGGTTGCTTTTTCTATCGAAGCGAGACTGTGTTTAACATCACCCTTCCGTTCAGCTACATATTCAGGTTTCAGGTCGACATCCAGTTTTGCGGTGATCGTGTTCCACAATTCGTTGAGCGTGGTGCGTTGGCCAAATGCAACGTTCACAACTTCATGTTTCGATATTGGCGCGGTAAGCGCTTTCATATTCGCCTGCACCACATTTTCAACAAAGGTGAAATCACGGCTGGTTTCGCCATCACCGTTGATTATGGGCGGATTTTGAAGGAGCGCGGCTTTGATGAACAAAGGAATGACAGCTGCATATGGGCCGTTAGGATCCTGTCGTGGTCCAAACACATTGAAGTAGCGAAGGCCCATTGTATGGAAACCGTATGTTCGGCTGAAAACCGAAGCATAGAGTTCATTCACGTATTTGCTTACCGCATAAGGGGAGAGGGGAGCGCCGATCTGATTCTCGATTTTCGGGAGAGCCGGATGGTCGCCGTATGTACTTGAGCTTGCAGCATACACCATTCTCTGTACGCCAGCTTCCTTCGCTGCATGAAGTACGTTCAGAAAACCGTTGACATTAACGTCATTGGTGGTGATGGGATCGTTTATCGATCGCGGAACTGAACCGAGGGCCGCCTGATGGAGCACGTAATCAATTCCGTCCATTGCCTCATTCACCTGCGACAGATCGCGGATATCGCTTTTCAAAAATTCGAATGACGAGTCGTTCAGGTAAGCAGAAATATTTTTGATGTTACCCGTGCTAAGGTTATCGACGACCCTGACAAGCCGCGCCCCTTTTTTCATCAGGTATTCAACTAAATGAGAGCCAATGAAGCCGGCACCTCCGGTCACAAGAATCGATCTATTTGAAAGGTCTGCCTGGTGGTAATTGCTGCTGTACATAGGATCAAGTTTCTAACACTGCGGGCTCAGTATTGATACAAATCGGCTTACAAACGTTGCAAAGGTAATATTCGGTGTTTTCGGGAGCAGAAAAAGTTGAAAATGCTTTTGGTATCGTTGTTGTAACAAGGAGGGTTCCATACCAATCTGCACTGCTTATGCGATCGGTGGGGCTGTGTTAAGACTACTTAACAATAGGTACTTATACTTATTGCTCACATGGTTTTAACTATATATTCTCTAACACAATGCTAATTAACCGATTAAAATTTAAATATTGGTGCAATTTTGGGCATTGTGCAACGTTTGAGGGCTTGTCGTGGTCATCCTTGCCATAACATCAAAGTTCTCAACCCACTGAGAAAAGCAAATTCTAGAAAAACTATTTTTTAAATCCAATTGGGCAGGTTCCCTGGAGACTGGTATGAAGACAACAATAACCTTATCCCCTGTAACCGGACGGCGGTTACAAAATGAGAAAGTTGCTTTAAGACATTTTGTCGATCGAAAACCGACTTATTTCTTCTTTAAGCGGGTTTTCGATGTTGTTTTTTCCCTGATCGTCATTGCAAGTGTTCTTTCCTGGCTTATTCCAATTTTTGCTCTTCTTATTTTTCTTGATTCCCGTTCTTCAGTGTTCTTTATCCAGCGCCGCGTTGGAAAGGGCGGAAAGATCTTCGGTTGCATAAAGTTGCGCACGATGATCCCCAACCAGGAAGCAAATTATCTTCAGGCACATCCCGATGACTTCCGGATCACCCGTGTGGGAAAGTTTCTCCGGAACACGAATCTTGATGAATTACCCCAATTTTTTAATGTTTTGTTGGGAGATATGAGTGTTGTCGGACCCCGACCCCATATGCTTGCAGACTGCAACTATTTTTCGAAAGTGGTTGCCGGCTACAAGTTCCGTAACCTTATTAAGCCGGGTATTACCGGTCTTGCACAGGCAAAGGGGTACCGCGGACCTGCAAAGGACTTCTTAAGCATCTTCCGCAGATTTGAATATGACGCCTTCTATGTCCGCAACGCGAATTTTGGACTTGATCTGAGGATCATACGCCAGACGCTGGAGCAGGTAATTCAAACGCTGCTCAAGAAAAGAAGAAGGACAGGCACTGTTCAGCCGAAACCTGCAATAGGAAGCAAACGCCAGCTGTTTGCAGCAAATTATACCGTTACAGATTATGAGCATGCTTCGGATACAATCATTTCAAACGCTGTGATCCGTAACAGCTACGGAGTATCGGCACTTGCTGTTCACGGTTTAATCGAATCTGTAAAGAATACACATTTCAGATCACTGGTCAATAAGATTGATATGGTGGTACCTGATGGTCAGCCCATCAGATGGGCACTGAACAGTTTTTATGGTGCAGATTTGGAAGACCGCGTCGCCGGCCCGATCCTCACAAAACATGTGTTGCGGAAAGCAGCTCAGCACAACCTCAAGGTATTTTTATACGGAAGCACCGAAGAAACACTTCGAAAGTTCACCGAATTCATAAAAAGAAATTACCCCGGTGTTGAAATTTGCGGTGTGCATGCCGACCGTTTCCGCGAAGCCACCGAAGAGGAAGATCTTCAGGATATCAGGAAGATCAATGAAAGCGGGGCGAACATAGTGCTCGTCGGCCGCGGATGTCCGAGACAAGAGCGCTGGGTCGCATCACACCTTGGAAAGATCAATGCCGTAATGATGGCCGTTGGTGCAGCCTTCGATTTTCACGCAGGCAATATCAAACACGCGCCGGAATGGATGCAGCGGTCGGGCCTCGAGTGGTTTTATCGTCTGATACAGGATCCCGCAAAATTGTGGAAGCGATATTTCACTACAAATCCGCATTTCATCTGTTTATTCCTACTTTGCAAGCTGCGTCTTAGAAATGTCGCATTTGCATAATTTAATCCAATGAAGATCGCTTTAATCACCGGCTCCGGAGGACTCATCGGGAGCGAATCCGTGTCCTTTTTCCAGGACAAGTTTGATGAAGTCATCGGTATCGACAACAACCTTCGTCAGTATTTCTTCGGTACGGAGGCCTCAACCGAGTGGAACCGTAACCGCCTCGAGGAAAGCTACCCGAATTACACGCACTATAATATTGATATCCGCGAGTATAACTCACTTCAGACGGTCTTCAGAAAGTATGGAAAAGACATCAGCCTGATCGTTCATACAGCGGCGCAACCGAGTCACGACTGGGCTGCGAAGGAACCGCTTACGGATTTTGGTGTAAACGCAACAGGAACTCTCCATCTTCTGGAGCTTACACGCTTGTATTGCCCGGATGCCGTTTTCATTTTCACATCAACGAACAAGGTGTACGGTGACAATCCGAACAATCTTCCGTTGGTAGAATTGGACAAAAGATGGGAAGTCGATAGCTCACATCCTTATTATGCAAATGGTATCGACGAATCGATGAGTATCGATCAGTCGAAGCACTCGGTTTTCGGAGCTTCGAAGGTGGCCGCTGATATCATGGTGCAGGAGTATGGCCGGTATTTCAATATGAAGACGGCAGTATTCAGGGGCGGATGTCTTACAGGCCCCAATCATTCCGGGGCTCAGTTACATGGCTTTCTTGCATACCTGATGAAGTGTGCAATTACAGGTAAGCACTACACTATTTTTGGTTACAAAGGAAAACAGGTTCGCGACAACATTCACAGCTATGACCTCGTGAACATGTTCTGGCATTTTTATCAGTCACCACGAATCGGCGAAGTGTACAATGCCGGTGGAAGCAGATTCTCCAACTGCTCGATGCTTGAAGCGATTGAAATGTGCGAGGAGATCACAGGAAATAGGTTGTCGTATTCATATACAGATAATAACCGCAGCGGCGATCATATCTGGTACATCAGCGATGTATCGAAATTTCGTATTCACTATCCTGAGTGGTCGTTCAATTACAACATTAAGGAAACGCTCGTTCAGATGTTCTATGGACTGAAGGAACGCGTTGAGGTTAGTTAAACTACTGAGCAGATACTTCTAAAGAACATTGCCGTCCTATGCATTTTTTCTAAGACACCTTGTGGCTTTTAAGTTCCTTTCTTATGTCAATTTGATACTGAATCTGCGCGAGGTTGCGTCGATTTAATTTGCTGTATACAAAGCGTGGCAATGATCAGAAGTAATCCGGTGATCTCTGGGTACTCCAGATAATTGTCGATCGAAATAAGCAGAATCAGATACACAGTGACAAAACGGAGAAAAGTGTGATGCCACTGCTGTTTGCCAGCCGGCCTCAACAAAGTTTTTCTGTGCGAGTATGCGAGCGATACCAGAAGAATGGTGAACAACAACCCGTACTCACCCAGCATGGCGAAAAGGGAACTGAAAGGTTGGTTCATGAAGCCGTCGTAGGGACCAGTGTTTGTGGCGTTCCAAAGAGGATAGGCATAGTTCTGAAAATACGGCGGCTGTGCTTCCTGTTTAATGAATCCAACGTCAAAGTAAGAAGGACTTCCTACCATAAACGCCGACCGGCTATTGAAGGTTCCGGGCCCCGACCCTAACAGCAGGTCGGTTGCCGAACTTCCGTATCCATTGAAATAATTTTTAATGGCCAACAGTTTTCTTGGCATGGTCTCGGGCTTTGGATCAATGAATCGCTCGATGATCGCCAAATTGTAGTTGAGAGTGTTGGGACTGATGGACCGCATTGCATAGTATGCAATTCCACCGATGAAGGCGATGATTAGCACTGCCTGAAAAATCTTTGAAACAGAAAAACGAAAGAAGGTAAGAGGCAATGCGAGCAGAAGAACCATCAGGCCCGCACCATAGAATCCGAGTATCGAGCAGATGAGGAAGAGGCCGCTTAGCCACAGCAATCGCATATTGCCTGTAGATTGGTAACGGATGAAATAATATACAAACAACATTCCGTTCACTATCGACAAACCATTTTGAGTCACTGTGAATCTTCCGTACAATCCTTCGAAACTATCGTCGTTGGGAAAATTGATATATTGAATCACTCCGAAAACATTATTAACCATCACGACTCCGGTGATGCAGTTCATTAATACGCGAAGCCTTTCTTTGCTTTCTACCACAGGCACAGGCGCAGCAAACAGTAGAATGATTAATGTGACGATGTAATAGAGGCTTACGAGGTTGTACTTCAGAAAAATACCAAGTCGGAAAGACAACAGCCATACTGCGGCGAGCGCGATGAGAGCTATTACAACTTTGAATGATAAGTTCCACCTGTATGCGACGAAGCAGAACAGAACAATGATGGGAAAGAGAAGAAGCAAACCGAACCGTAATTGTGTGCAAAACAAGATGGCAAGTACAAACGAAAACAACGTGCTCGTACTTACCGTGAGAGGCACGTGCTGTTTGAGCTGGTTGTCAATTGATGCGGCCATCGGGATGTAAAATGGTTTCAAATGTTCGCTTCATGTTCAGTTCAAACGCCTCAAGGGTGAAACAATCGAAAAATTTCTGTTGTGCGCGACTGCCCATCAGTTCAATCTTTTCCGGATCGTCAATCAGCGATGCAATGGCATCAGCAAGTTCGGTCGAATTTTGCTGACGGACCAGCAGACCATTTACTCCATTGTCGATCATTTCGGGGATGGAGCCTTCGAATGTGCTGACGATGGCCTTTCCAAATTGCATTGCTTCGAGAATCACACCCGGGAACAATTCAAAGTAAGTGGGAAAAATGAAAATGTCCGCGGCCCCGATCGCCTCGAATTTGTCTTTCCCGAATTTCGGCCCGGCAATCGTTACCTGGTCCTGCAAACCTTCTTGAGCCAATTCCTTTTTCAACTGATCGAATGTAATGTCCCATTCGGCACCAACAACCGTTAAATGAAAATTGTAATTCCGTTTCCTGAGCAATACCATTGCCTCAATCAATTCCGGTACACCTTTTTTCTTTGAGAGGTTCGATAAGAACATCAGTTCGCATGGAGAGTTGGGTTTCCTCCGCCCACCGAAGGCTTCGAGAAACGCCTGCTCAACTTTTATTCCGTTGGGCACTACATGAAGGTTAGGAAGATGCAATCCTTCAAGATCGGTTTTGTGGTGCTGAGAAAGGCAGATAATATCGGCGCCCGAAAGTCCGAACCGGACCAATCTTTTCCCCAGCGCGCTGGATCCGGTTTTCTTCAATCCCTTGACCCGGAAGTGCAAGATTCGCTTCTTGCGAAACAACTTCATCACTGCGATAAAGAAAAGATCGCGATAGAATGCGCCGCCTGATGGGCTCATCGTAAAATACACTGCATCGATCCGCTGTCCGATGATAATAGATATCATCCTGAAGCATGTCATCAACGCAATCGCGATTTTTTTAAATGAAAACTTTCCGAGATCACGCATATCGTCGATAAACCGTAACGGAAGTGGAACGAATTCGAATTCCGCGTTCAGCAACTTGCTTTCGAGCAACGATTGGTTGCGCAGGGCGGCGCCATGTACCGGCGGTGGTATCTGTGCCATGAACAATATCGCAGGCTTTGACTTCACATTATCCGGCCGCGTCATTTGGATATGAGTTGTTTATAGAGTGCCTGATATCGCGAAGCAACAACAGCAATGTCATATTGTGCCACGATGGTTTCGCGGGCATGCTTTCCATATTTTGCCGCTTCATCTCTGTTGCGGAGAAGGCGAATAATTGCCATTGCCAGCGCATCTGAGTCAGCAGCCGGCACAAGAAGACCATTGTGCTCATGCTGTATCAAATCCTGGCAACCCGATATGTCGGTAGCGACACATGGTAGCGCACAAAGCATTGCCTCCATCAGAGAATTGGGCATGCCTTCGCGGCGCGATGGAAGAACAAAAAGGTCGGCATCCAGAAGCATCTGTTGAACATTGGATGTTTTGCCGAGGAAGCGCACCGAATGTTCAATATCAAGCCTCGTAGCATATTGCCGGTATTCGTCAAGGTCGCCGTCTCCGGCCACGTTCAACTTCGCATTTGGAAAAGCAGCAATTACCTGCGGCCAGCAACGCAGAAGGATATCAATACCTTTTGCTGGTTGCTGATAAAGATTTCCGACAAACAGGACGGAATCATTCTCCGAATAATTCCTCTTCTGTCCGGGTGTAATCTGAATACCGTTGGGTATGGGATGAATCTTGTTGGCCGGAACACCGGCAGCTTGCAAATTCTTATGGATGACTTTCGTCATCGCCACGAAATCGGCGGTTTCAATGAGCATTTGCTTTTTTTTCCCGCCATCCGGATAGCGCAGCAAATTTACCAGGCCATTCATTGTTGAGTCTTTCACAAGCAGTCTAAGCCCCGTGCGTCGCGCGAGGAGCGTCCCGGCATATGAAGGCCATTCAATCGTATGGACATGGATCAAATCAAAATCTCCGCGTCGTTTTTGAAGAAAGCGTTTTGCGTTCCAGATGAAGATCAGGTACCGGAGTCGTGCACCGATTCCAATCTTTCGTGTTATTGTTTGATTAGACGATTTCGAATCATCGTATTCGATCGCAACTTTGGGTTTGCCTTTTTTCTTTTGAATGAAAAAAAGAAAGTCGAGGGGTAAGTTGATGATCGAATGCAACCGGTGTGTAATAAGTCCGTTATAGTTTGAAGTGCCGCGCACTTTCAGCGTTCCGGGGCAAATGTATTCGACGTGTATATCTTTTGATTGAAGTTCGCTTCCAAGTCGCAGGGCCTGAATTTCTGCTCCGCCACTTTGAAGCGGAGGGATCGCCTGCAACAGCATCAGCACCGAGATCCGTCTATGCTCTGTATAACCCATGTACTTTTTGTAGCGTCAAGCTTTCTATATCATTGCTCCGACAGTAAATGAAATAGTCTTCCAACTGTTGCAAATAGCGTTTGCAGTCAGCTTCAGTGGACGTATAAGGGCTGAGTCCGGGCATCACTTCGACGTTGTGAAACATCATATTTAGTATCAGCGGTTCTTCGCGACCATGTTTTGCTGTTGCCGATTCGGTAAGGCGTACAAATTCGCTGAAGCTTGAAAATACCGGGCGAAGCCAGTTTGGGCGAGTCTTCCTGTAAGGACGGCGTAAACCGAAGAAACTCGTTTTCAACTCTGCAAGAAGGTTTGTTTTTTTCACACCAATCGTTACCGGCACTTCGAGGATGCGACCATTTGGATCAGAGTCCGTTATCGAATTATTTTTTACAAAGTACGGTTGTTCGTACGCGGCTGTGAAGTCGACTGGTCGTTCGCGTGAGCGATCGTTCCAATTAACGTGAGGGGTCACACTTGTATCTACCAGGTAGTTCAGCCTGGCAAGGCTTGATATTGTGTTAGCTCCCGCACTGAACCGTCCTGCCCGAAAACTTGCAGGAGGCCGGCCAAAGCGTTGTTCGAAAAGTGCAGTGATGTTCGCAAGTTTTGCAAATTCTGTTTCGGGTGCAAGAAAACAACAATTCGCCTCTGCTTTTTTGCCGGCGTAGTCGTAGAACTTTTTGTCGGGCTCAATGAATTCAGGATGAAGGTGAGTGCCCAGTTCATACTCGCCGGGAAGCTGGTTCAATACTTTGCACGAGTGTTCATCTTCGAGTACAACATTATTGATCAGGTACGTAGGCTGCACATCATATTTCGCAAACAGCGGATGCAGTCGGTTCGCAATGCCTTCGGATATTCCATCGAACCGCAGAGGATTGGAGTATTTCCAATCGAACCTGCAGTCGGGTTCAACGTCGATCGTTATGGTGAGAATTCGCCGCATGCGTTGTCAATGTATCTTCTTTATCGAGTTGTGCCAATGGATCAAGTTGTAGATATACCAAACGTCGGTGAAGAAGTTGTTTTTTGAAGCGTAGTAGTCGTTCACCAGCTTAAGATATTTCTGCGGATCCAGACCCACCGACGCGAGAGAGGTTTTTGTAACGGTGGACAGTACGTTGTTCCTCCACTCATTTCGCAGCCATTTGTTCAATGGAAAACTAAAACCTTTTTTCGGCCTCGACGTATCGTAATGGGGTGCGAGTGAAAACAGTAATTTTTTCAGGCATGCTTTGTGACGAAATTCGTTGTTTGATTTTTCATTGAAAGGCTGATGCAATGAGAAGTCAACTATTTCATTGTCGAGATAGGGCACTCTTACTTCGAGGCTTGTTGCCATGCTCGCCCTGTCTACCTTATACAGCATCGCGTCTGCGAGATAGGTCTTCAGGTCCAGTAACGCGGTAAAGTCAGTGCGGCCCTTTATTTTCTCAATTCCTTCAAGCGCCCACAATGGAAATCTTTCGATTCGGTTTCTTATTTTGAAGCGCATACCCGATGGCAGAAAGAAATTAAAATGTCTTTTTACCGGATCGTTTTCTGCGACAAATAACATGTTGTTTGACAGCGATGATGAGGGTAAAGCATTCGCTGTTCCCGCGATCAACGTTGAAGCGATGGGTACCTTATTGATCTTTTCGAATGATTTCCATCGTTCATATCTCGGATATCCCCAGAACAATTCGTCGGCACCGTCACCTGAAAGTGCAACAGTAACATATTCTCTCGCTTTTTTCGCGACTGCCCAGTTAAGTAATGCGGCAGGATCGCCAAATGGCTCATCGAAATATGAATACATGTGATCGAGCTGACTTCTGATATACTCAGGGTCTACATTGATGGTGATGCAGCGCATCGACGGATTGTTAAACCCTTTTATAAAATCGGCGGCGTCACTGCTCTCATCCGAAGCTGTGTTTTCGGAAAAACTTACGCTGAAGAAATTCATGTCGCCGGTTCCCGAAAAGTATTTGTTCACCATCGCCGCGAGGAGTGAAGAGTCGACGCCGGAACTCAGAAATAGTCCAAGCGGAACATCCGCTTGCAATTGACGTTCTAAAGAATCTTTCAACGCAGCTTCAAGCGTTCCTTCGATTTTTGAAGCCTGAGCGGCAGCCGTGTATGCATCCCAGTAAACAACGGGTTTAAGATTGCTGTTGATCCTGTCGATGTTACCGGCAATGTAAGAACCGGGTGGAAGCTTTGATATGCCATTGAAAATACTGTATGGCGTTGGAACGAATTGCAGCCACAGATACATTTCAACTGCTTCCGGTGAAAGACTGAAATCGGAGCCTGAAAATCGGAGAATGGAATGCAGCTCGGATCCGTAATAAAGGCTGCCATTTGTAATGGCATAATACAGCGGCTTGATACCCATCCGGTCACGTGCAAGAACAAACCTTTTCGTGTGCCTGTCGATCCAGCACAAAGAAAACATCCCATTGAGTTTTTTCAGTGCTTCGTCACCCCAGGTAACGAAGCTATAGAACAACACCTCGGTATCGGATGCCGTACGAAATACATGTCCATGGGATTTCAACTCTTCGCGGAGTGCTTTATAGTTGTAGATCTCACCGTTGAACAACAAGAGATAGCGATCGTCGGTGAATGGCTGATTCGACCGTGCATCGAGATCCACAATTGCTAGGCGGTTGAAGAAAAGCGCATTCGTACCCGCATCGGAATCCGAGAGCTGTCCAGTCATTACGCTCACACCGCAATTGTCCGGGCCACGAAATGCAACTTCGTCTGCAAATCGTTTCACTTCGCTCACTCCGTAGTTCCGGGTGCCACTAATAACTCCGGCAAATCCGCACATCAGTTGCGTTTTATCGATTTATACATTCTATATGCCTTTTCGTATATGCCAAAAGCTGATCGGTCGATAAATGAATACATTTCATTTTGGGAAGAAAAGAGGTACGAGCCACCAAAGCGTTTTCACGATTGCATGGCCGCTTGCATAACACGCAATGTTCGTCCGTAGTTCCTCTTTCATTTACTTTTTTTCGCCGATGTAAACGAGGTGTGGTGGCTCATACGACGGTTTCAGAATTTTTTTGATTTGGTTTCTTCCGGCGTACAAGAAGCCTTTTGGATTGTATTGAAAGAAATCGGTTGCACCGGAAAAAATCGTTGAGAACCTGTGTTCGCTCATCAGCGACGACAGCGAGTTGCTGTCGAACCTGTTCACGTGCTGCACACGGTGAAACAGGCATCCGCAATCGGGGCATTGCACTTTTTGCTGATCGAGGTTTTCGTTATTGGGTGTGGTGATCACAATTTTTCCGCCTGTCTTTATCAGCCTGAACGCTTCTGCAATCGTGGGTCGGAGGTATTTTTCTGTGAGATGTTCGATGGCTTCGATCAGAAAAACGACATCGAAACTTCCATCCTCGAAACCTGAAGGGAAACCCTGGACCAATGTGCATCCCTTATAATTTGGGTATTTCGCAAATTGCGCGTTGTTATTATTGACGGTTTCTTCAGAAAAATCGCAGGAGTACACCTCGATATCCGGTTTGGCCAACAAGTATGAAACGAAATGACCCTTACCTGTTCCATAGTCGAGCAATTTACCTTTCAGCGATATATGCCGCTCGATGAATTTAATGACGCCCTTCCCAACCGCTTTAGAAAACCAGAGGCCTTCCAGATGCTGATTGTTATTGTAGAAGTCCCAAAAACGCTTCACTTTTTCGTCGGTCCAAATAATTTCATGTGGCGTGAATTCCATAGTGGTTATTTAAAAACTTCTCTGACTCTTTATTGATAGGAATAGTTGCTTCTGTTATGCAGAGGGACGGCCGTTCACTTTATTTCGGTAACTGACCTCGAGGTTGCCAATCGATTTATAAAGCAGTACGCCAACGATTATCAGCAAAGCGATAAGAAATCCTGTAATAGCAAACCGGGAAATGGTCTGCCTGAGAAACCCCACGCGTGTACCGACGCCATTAAACGGTGCAATGATTTCAATGATCTCCGACTCAGTCACTGCCGAGGTCCTTGTGTCGCGCAGCTCATCCTTCAATTCGAGCATCTTGTCGTACAATTGCAATTCCGGTGTTTGTGCGCCTTGCGTTTGTTCGGTCACCGTTACACTTGTACCTGCTCCCCCCGGTATCGGAGTTTTTTGAATGCGCTGAGTGTAGCTGGCCCTTAGAGAGTCCAGACTTTCAAGCGAACCGATCAGCAAACTTTCTTCCTCCTTATAAGTTGTCTGCGCGGAATTTTTCAGTTGCTGCAGGAATTTGTTTGAAGATGCCAGGGATATCACACCATTCTGAACGCGGGGAAAAATCACCGGGTTTGTACTTATAAGTGTCACCTCATGCAATGGAAAGTCAAAACCGGTAAGGGATCTTTTAAAATCGGTATACTTTACTGTGCGTGACCAAAAGGTATCCTGTCGAACTCTTTCGTTTCTGCGGAACTCGAGAAACTTCTGGCGATACATTTCGGCAGTGATCATTTCGCTTTCAATATGGTCGGCCGAAAAGTGCATCAACTGACCGGCCTCCTGTTTTGAAATTCCAAAGATTGACGCCAACTGAGTCGTGTTTCCGTTGGAGACAAGAGCGTTGAGATAGTCGATGACATTGTACAGTGCGCGTGAGCTATTAAAATTCGTTTTAACGGTCATGGAGGCGGTGTAGCGAAACCCTGTCTGGGTATGCTGATATATCCCGTATCCAAGTCCTACGACGGTACCAAGCAAAAGCCAGATGATGTGTTTGCGGATAAAGAAGAGGAGAGCGAGCACGCCTTCACCGAGAGAGTCGAGCCCGTTGCCAACCGAGCGAAAGAACGATGAAAGTTTCCTTCCGGTAGCAGTGAGAAAGTAGCCGAGGTCGAGATCGCGACCAGACTCGGGTTGTCGATATTGCTGTTTGTCGGGCGATTCCATAGAAGTTGGCTAGTGGGTTTAGTTAACGCAGTACTGCGAACCTTAGTACTGCCACGGAAAATTTCCGCATACTCAAAGCGCCGCAAAGGTAAGGAATCCATCCATTTAAGCCTCCTGAAAGCCCCCCTCAGCAGGTCGCGGCAAGACTTGTCCGCAGTTGTTCACATTTCGCGTAAGTATGAAATCGAATATCCTTGCTTAGGTAAATTCAACGAATGAAATCTGATCGCTCTGGAGATGCCGAAAATGTCGACAGGGAAGCGCTTCTGCAGCAGCTCGCAAAGGAGAAAGAGACGCTTGTGTCGCTTTTTCTGAGCAACGCGCCGGCGGAAAAACTGACGGAACAGTATGCCCGCATCGACTCATTGACAGAAACCATCCGGCGGTGGTCGCGAAGCGATCAATAATTGATTAGAAGTCAGTTCCCGCTTTCCGGCCTCGCCACACTGTTCATTACCATCTCTAACTCGTGACCATTTTTTACCGGAAGGGAAATGATGAAAGTGGAACCCTCATTGACCTTGCTTCGGGCGGTGATGAACCCTTCGTGCTCTTCGACAATCTTCTTGCACAGGGCGAGACCAATGCCGGTTCCCTCGAACTCGCTGCTCAAATGAAGGCGTTTGAACATTCCGAAGATCTGTTCGGAATATTTCTGGTCGAAGCCGATACCATTATCCTGAACGTAGATGCGGCAATATTTGTTCTTCACCTGTTCATTGCGAACACCGTTGGTGATGAAACTGAACTCCGAATAAATCCGGACTTCCGGCCGCATTTCTTTTTTGGAGTATTTTATGGCGTTGCTGATGAGATTGTAGAACAACGGTCGCATCAACACAGGGTTCACAAAAAGTGAGGGAAGACTATCGACCGCAACTACCGCCGATTTCTCCTGTATCGTATTGTCCATTTCGCCCAACACTTCCTGCACCAGTACATTCAGATCTGTGTTTACGAACGATTCTTTTTCAATAGCGGTTTTTGAGAAGGTCAGGATGTCTTTGATGAGTGCCTGCATTCTTTCTCCCGCATTCTGTATGCGACGGATGAACATCCTGGCTTCATCATCAAGCAGGTCTTTATATTTTACACCGAGCCTGTCGCTAAACATCAGGATCTTTCGCAATGGTTCCTGCAGATCGTGTGAGGCCATGAACGCAAAACGGTCGAGGTCCTTATTCGCCGATTCGAGCCGCGCGATGTTTTCGAGCAATTGATGGTTCAATTCTTTCACCCTTTCTTCGGAAGCTTTGCGTTCGCTGATCTCCAGTTCAAGATTCTTATTGATCGCAACGAGTTTTTGTTCCTGAACGATCAGCCGGTGATTCTTTTTATAAAGATCTATGAACACTGCGACTTTCGCGCGAAGAAGGTCGGGGTTGATGGGTTTGTAGATGTAATCAACGGCACCGGTGCGGTAACCTTTAAAAATGTTTTCTTCGCCATAGTTATTGGCAGTGATGAAAATAATGGGGATATGCTTCAGCTTCTCGCGCTGGTAGATGAGCGTTGCCGTCTCAAAACCATTGAGGTTTGGCATCTTCACATCCATCAGTATCAACGCGAAGTCGAATTCCGTCAAAAGTATCTTCAGCGCCTGCCTTCCCGAATTTGCTTTTATGAACTTATAGCCATCGGGCTCAAGAATGCTCTCGATCGACATTAAGTTGTCTTCCCGGTCATCTACAAGAAGAATCTTTTGTTGCATGGATTTTCAGGGTTTCCTTGAGTGCCGCACTTAAAGATACAATCCCGTCCCGCCTGGCGGAAACGGGATTGTAACATATATCATTTATAGAACCATACTCTCATGAGCGACAGCAATTGATCGATTTTCAGGGGTTTCGTGATATAATCCGAAGCGCCGGCCTCAATACACTTTTGCCGGTCGCCCTTCATGGCCTTCGCCGTCACTGCAATGATCGGCAGCGTACTGTTCTTGTGCTCCCTTCGGATCTTTTGTGTTGTTTCGTAACCGTCCATTTCCGGCATCATAATGTCCATCAGCACCATATCGATCCGCGGATTCTCATTGAGGATCGATATCGCTTCCTTTCCGCTCTCTGCTGTGATCACATTGATGTTGTATCTCTCGAACACGGTCGTCAAAGCGAAAAGGTTACGAACGTCATCATCCACCACAAGTATATTCTTTCCTGTCAGTATATCTTCTTTTCGCCTGATGTTTTCTATGATACGTTTCTTTTCCTGAGGCAGATGCTTGTGGTTCATATGCAGGTGAAGAACTGTTTCTTCAAGCAGATGTTCCAGTGAATTCACACCTTTCAGCAGGATGGTATTCGAGTTGCCATGCAGAACCTGCAATTCACTTTTTGTAAACTCGCGTGCGGAGTAAACGATTACGGGTGTTACTTTCTTCTTCATGTCACTCACCTTTCTCACGAGGTCCGTACCCGCAATATCGGGCAACGTGTAATCAAGAATGATGCAATCGAATTCAGCAGTGTTCAACAGATGGAACGCTTTTTCTCCGGTGTCTGCGATCGTTACTTCAATATTGTCTGATCCCAGCATTTTCGCAATCTGCGATGAGTCGATCTCATTGTCTTCAACAACAAGTACATGCTTGTTTTGTTTCGCATGGAACGCAACGATGTCTGTGAACAGGTCCTTCAAACTTTCATTGCCAAGCGGCTTGAGGTGGAAACTTCTTGCTCCTCGTTTCAATGCGAGTACCTTGTTTTCTTCACCCGAAATCAGGTGAATCGGAATATGCCGGTAGTTGAGATCATTTCGCAACAGGTCCAACACTTTCCAGCCGCTGGTATCCGGCAATTTCACGTCAAGTGTAATCGCGATGGGAGAGAACCGGTTGATGAAGTCAAACACTTCAATATAATTGGTCGCTACAACCGCTTTCACCCCTTCCTGATGCGCTCTCTCAATGATGATCTTACCGAATCGCAGGTCGTCTTCCACAATCAGTACGACTTTGTCTGACGGTTGAATGTTGCTTCGGTCATCGCCGGCATCGTTGATCATTTCACTAACGATGTCGAGGTTGCGCGGATCGAGAGGATCGGTTGAATGTTTGATCGAATTAAGAAGAGTATCGATATCGCTGTCATCAACGCCAACCTGCAATTGCTGGTAGGTATTGATTGCTTCAACAGTTTCGCGTGATGCAACCACCGGTACCGTTTCAACCGGCAGGAACAATGTGAACGTACTGCCCGCTCCAGGAATACTTTCAAGTTCGATCGTACCACCAAGCAGTTCTGCAAGACCGCGGCTGATAGAGAGACCTAGACCCGTACCTCCGTACTTACGGCTCGTAGAACCCTCAGCCTGCTGGAAGGCTTCGAAGATGATGTTCTGTTTTTCCTGCGGGATACCGATACCTGTATCGCTGATCGCAAAGCCTACAACCTTGGAGGCGCTATCGAGATTTGCGTTCTGCTGTTTCCAGTTTTTATTCGCTTCATAGATGCGCAACTTCACTTCTCCCTTTTCGGTAAACTTGAAGGCGTTCGACAACAGGTTCTTCAGGATCTGGTTGAGACGCTGAATATCCGTTTCCATAGCATCAGGAAGCTTTGTGTCTGTCTGGATATTGAATCTAAGGTGCTTCGCTTCAGAGATCGGTTTAAATGTTGTTTCAACAAACGATGTGATTTCATTGAATTTAACCGATGAGAAGTTCGCGGTAATGAACCCTGATTCGATCTTCGAAAGGTCGAGGATGTCATTGATGAGGTTGATAAGGTCATCACCGCAACTATGGATAGTCTTGGCGTACCTGATTTGCTTTTCATTCAGGTTACCCTCGGCGTTTTCATACAATTGCTGCGCAAGAATGAGCAAACTGTTCAGCGGAGTGCGCAACTCGTGCGACATGTTTGCAAGGAACTCGGATTTGTACTTCGAAGTAAGGGTAAGCTGTTCAGCTTTTTCTTCCAGCGAACGACGCGCTTCTTCTACTTCCTTGTTCTTCGCTTCCACTTCGTTCTTTTGTTTTACAAGCAGCAGCGCCTTATCCTGAAGTTCGTCATTCGTTCTTCTCAATTCTTCCTGCTGAATTTTCAACTCACCTGCGAGCGACTGTGATTGTGCAAGGAGTTCCTCTGTTCTTGTATTCGTTTCAATCGTGTTCAATACGATACCGATACTTTCAGTAAGCTGACCGAGGAAGTCGAGATGCGTTTCGCTGAATGCATCGAGCGACGCAAGTTCAATTACCGCCTTCACGTCGTTTTCGAACAACACCGGCAACACGATCAGGTTGGTTGGTTTTGCTTCACCAAGGGCTGAGCTGATCTTGATATAATTTTTCGGAACGTTTGAGAGAATGATTCTTTCTTTCTCAAACGCTACCTGTCCAACAAGACCTTCACCGATTGAAAATTCGGTCGGAATATTTTTGTCTGCCTTGTAAGCATAAGAAGCAAACAGTTTCAGCTTTGTGTTTTGTGTTTCGTCGTCCTGCTTCAGGATGTAGAACGCGCCGTAGTGCGCTGTTACCACCTGTGCAAGCTCTGAAAGGATACGCTTCGTTACCGTGTTCAAATCTTTCTGACCCTGCAGCATCTGCGTGAACTGTGCAAGGTTCGATTTCAACCAGTCCTGCTCCTGGTTCCGCAATGTTGTTTCGCGGAGGTTTGCGATCATCTGGTTGATGGTATCCTTGAGGGCCTCCACTTCACCTTTTGCTTCCACCCCGATGTTTCGTGTAAGGTCACCTTTCGTTACCGCGGAAGCCACTTCGGAAATTGAACGTACCTGCGTCGTAAGATTCTGTGCGAGCTGGTTCACGTTTTCGGTAAGGTTCTTCCAGATACCCGATGCACCCGGCACACTCGCCTGCCCCCCAAGTTTTCCTTCTACTCCCACCTCACGTGCAACCGTGGTCACCTGGTCGGCGAACAACGCGAGCGTCTCGATCATTTCATTGATCGTTTCGGTAAGTTGCGCCACTTCACCTTTCGCGTTGATCGAAAGTTTTTGTCGGAGGTTACCTGTTGCCACCGACGTCACAACCTTTGCGATACCTCGTACCTGGCTCGTAAGGTTCGATCCCATCATGTTTACCGAGTCGGTAAGATCTTTCCAGATCCCCGCAACTCCTTTCACTTCCGCCTGTCCCCCGAGTTTACCTTCGGTACCTACTTCACGGGCCACACGCGTTACCTCGAAGGCGAATGAGTTCAACTGATCCACCATCGTGTTGATGGTATTTTTCAAATCGAGGATTTCTCCTTTTACGTCGATCGCAACGGTTTTTGAAAGGTCACCGCTCGCTACCGCTTTCGTTACTTCCGCAATGTTTCGCACCTGTGCGGTAAGGTTACTCGTCATCTGGTTCACGGAGTCGGTAAGATCTTTCCATGTTCCCGCAACACCCGGCACGAATGCGTAACCTCCAAGCTTACCATCCGTTCCCACCTCACGGGCCACACGCGTTACTTCGGATGCGAACGCACGCAGCTGATCCACCATCGTATTAAGTGTTTCTTTCAGCTGAAGGATTTCACCGCGAACGTCAACCGTAATTTTTTTCGACATGTCTCCGTTCGCCACCGCGATCGCCACATCGGCAATATTTCGCACCTGTGCGGTAAGGTTACTTGCCATCTGGTTAACGGAGTCGGTAAGGTCCTTCCAGGTTCCGGCCACACCTTTTACCTGCGCCTGGCCTCCGAGTTTTCCTTCGGTACCCACTTCAAGTGCCACACGCGTCACCTCCGAAGAAAATGAGTTGAGCTGATCCACCATCGTATTGATGGTATTTTTCAACTCGAGAATTTCTCCTTTCACGTCCACCGTAATTTTTTTCGAAAGGTCACCCTTTGCTACGGCGGTAGTTACTTCCGCAATATTTCGCACCTGGGCAGTAAGGTTACTACCCATCTGGTTTACTGAGTCGGTCAAATCTTTCCATACACCCGCAACACCTTTTACTTTGGCCTGACCTCCAAGTTTTCCTTCGGATCCCACTTCGCGCGCCACACGCGTAACTTCCATGGAGAACAGGTTAAGCTGCTTCACCATGTCGTTCACTTCTTTGGCGATGCGCCCGAATTCTCCCTGAAGTGTATGACCGCCGATTTCTTCAGGCATCTGTTGAGAAAGATTTCCTTTCGCAACCGAGCTGATTACGTGTGCGATCTCAATGGTTGGATGCACAAGGTCGGAGATGAGAGTATTGAGAGAGTCAACACCAGTGCTCCACGATCCTTTGGCCGCGGGCACTTCAATACGCTGCGTGAGTTTTCCCTGTTTACCGATCGTGTTGCCGGCTTTGGTGAACTCATGCATCATGCGCTCATTCATCGAGATGATTTCGTTGAGCGTGTCGCAAATTTTTCCGGAAAGGCCCACCTGGTTGATTGGCATTCTCACCGTAAAATTTCCGTTTCTTACTTCTGTCAGGACGCTCAACAATTCTTTGGTGTCAAGCACACCTGCAAGTTGTTCAAGCTGACTCGCTTTATATAGTTGTTCGTCGATCGCCGACGTCTTGTATTTCTTACGTGGTTTTGCTGCCGGAATTTCCACAGGTTCGGGGTGATGTTCGCCATTGTGCGACCCGTTAACTGGCAACTTGCCGTTACTTTTTCTTGTTGACATGATTGTAGTGGGATTTACTGTTTCCAAATGTAAGCAAATGGCAATGGGAATAAAGTCATTGGCAGAAATTTCTTGCGCCCGGCCAAAGCGGGTTCCGGGGGTACCTGTGGAATAGTTTTTACAGCATTAACCCAAAAAATCAAACGTGAAGAAAATCTTCAGAAACAACGGGCTGTCGATTGTTTTTTTCGTCCTCTTTCTCATTTCGATTGTTGGTCAGGCCGTCACCGGTTTGAAGGAACACAATGAGGAAATCGCAGATGAAGGGGCTCCGCAGATTGGGATGGGACAGTATATCACTTCGGGGCATTTTCTTCAGTCGACATTCGAAAACTGGGAAAGCGAGTTTCTGCAGATGGCCCTGTTTGTGATCTTCACGATGTTCCTGTATCAAAAGGGCTCGGCGGAGTCGAAGGATCCGGATGGCGAAGAAGAAGTGGACCGCGAGCCGGATCCAAAACGAAAGGACGCTCCCTGGCCGGTACGGCGTGGAGGAATCGCGCTTGCTATCTATCGCCATTCGTTGTGTTATGCGCTGGCGTTGCTATTCATCCTTTCGTTTTTGTTGCACTGGTATGGAAGTCTAAAGGACTACAACGAGGAGCAGAGTTTGAAAGGCAAGCCGCTTGAGTCGGCGATGGAGTACCTGGGAAATCACCGCTTGTGGTTCGAGTCGTTCCAGAACTGGCAGAGCGAATTTCTTTCCATATTCGCCATTGTTGTGCTCACAATATTCCTGCGGGAAAAGGGTTCGGGGCAATCGAAACCCGTCGACGCCCCGGATTCGGAGACGGGTGGTTGAGGTGGTACGGGATTTTAGTTGACAGTTGACGGTTGACGGTTGACGGTTGAAAGCCGGAGGCCGAAGGCCTACGGTCCCGACGAAAGTCGGGATTAAGTGAAAAGTGCCACCCCGACTCCGCTTAGCGGAGGCGGGAAAAGGGAAAAGGGAAAAGTGTAAAAACGAGTAAGGTAATGTCGCCGACGGCTGTTCCCGATACCTGACACCCGATACCCGATACCCAAACTCATAACCCATAGCTCATAGCTCACAGCCCATAGCTCAAAGCTCACAGCCCAAAACACAACCATGGCAGAAACGAAGTCAAGATTTTCGAAGTACTGGGAGATAACGAAAGCGACATTCAACGGTTTTTCCGACGATAAGTGTTTGAAGCTTGCAGCGTCATTGGCGTATTACACCATCTTTTCGATCGGGCCGCTGTTGCTGTTGATGATGTCCATCGCAAGCATCTTCTACGGACAAGAAGCAATCGAAGGAACGATCTTCCAGGAGTTACGCGGTATCCTCGGCGCATCCGCAGCACAACAAGTACAGGAGATCATCAAGAACATACAATTTTCGGGTAAAACTAATTTTGCACTCATTGCAAGCATTGTCACATTACTTGTTGGTGCAACGAGTGTGTTTATAGAAATACAGGACTCACTGAACATGATCTGGCGCGTGAAAGCGAAACCAAAAAAGGGATGGCTCGCCTTCCTCAAGAACAGGTTGTTGTCATCGTCGCTGATCATTTCTCTCGGATTCTTAATGATCGTTACTCTCGTTGTGAATGGAGCAATCGAAGCACTGTTCGAAATTCTGGAACGATATCTTTCCAATGTTGCAGAGATACTGTTGCTCGTCGTGAACTACATTATCACCTTCATTGTCATCACAGTGTTGTTCGCCATCATCTTTAAATTTCTTCCGGATGCCAAGATCAAGTGGAAGGATGTTCGGGGCGGCGCGATCTTCACTGCAATACTCTTCATGATCGGCCGATACCTCATCGGCCTGTACATACAAACAACCGGTACCGAATCAACATATGGTGCCGCAGGTTCGATCGTTGTCATTTTGGTATGGATCTACTACGCTGCAGTAATTCTCTACCTCGGTGCCGAATTTACGCAGGTGTACACCGAAACATTAGGACATCACATCGAGCCCGCGGATTACGCAGTGCACGTTGAACAAAAAGAAATAGAGCGCGATGTGAAGGTATTGCCGAAGCAGCATGATATTGAACCGGGAGAGGAAGTGGGGAAGAAGCCTTGAGCTATGAGCTTTGAGCTATGAGCTTTGGGTATCGGGTGTCGGGTGTCGGGTATCGGGAACAGCCGGGAGGTCGCCGAGTTACCTTACTCAGTTTTTTCACTTTTACTTTTTACCTTTTACCGCCTCCGCTAAGCGGAGTCGGGCAGACACTTTTCACTTGATCCCGACATGCCTCAGAACCTTCGGCCTCCGGCCTTTGGCTTTGAAACTTGAACCTTGAACTTTGAACCGAAACTTCGTCGGGACCTTCGGCCTTCGGCCTTTGGCTTTCAACCTTCAACCTTCAACTTTCAACTTTCAATTATTTCTACTCGCTTCTCAAACTCTTCACCGGATTCGATGACGCGGCGCGGATCGATTGAAAACTCACAGTGATCAATGCAATGATCAGCGCAACGAGTACGGTGATGCCGAAGACCCACCAACTGATGTTTACCCTGTACGAATAATCTTCCAGCCACTTGCTCATCGCCCACCATGCAAGTGGAAACGCAATGAGAGACGCAACAAACACCGGCTTCAGAAAATTGCCTGATAACAACGCAACGATATTCATTACACTTGCACCAAGCACCTTTCGTATACTTATCTCGCGTTTTCTTTGTTCCGCACTGAATGTTGCAAGTCCCAGCAGACCCATACATCCCACCACGATCGCCATCACTGTAAAGATGAGAAGCAGCCGGCCAAGCCGCGCTTCGTTCTTATACATTTCCGCAAAGTTTTCATCGAGGAACTTATAATCGAGCGGATACTCGGGCGCATATTTCTTCCATACTCCTTCGATATAACCAAGTGTGTTGTTAAGGTCGGCGGTTTTCGTTTTCACCGCTATCTTATAAAATATCGGAGGATAGATCTGCAATACGGAGATGCTGATTTTTTCGTGCAGACTTTTATAATGAAAATCTTTTACGACACCAATCACCCGTCCCTTCTTAACCGGGTTTACGGAATCGCCGTCCCATTTATTCCAATGCAACCGTTGCCCTATTGCCGCTTGCGGTGTACCAAAACCCAACTCCTTAACGCCGGTTTCATTGATGATAAACGCCTCATCAACATCGGTAGTGATCTCCTTCGAAAAGTCCCTTCCTGCAATCAGATGAAGACTTAGTGTTTTGATGTAGTCGTGGTCCGCAATAAAAAGGTTCGTGGGAAATTTCTTCTCTCCATCCTTTCCGGGCACGATGATCTGGTCACCCGCGAAGATGTCACCCGGCAGTCCATAGCCTGATGTAACAGAACTCACCTGGTGCGAGCGTTTCAGTTCGTTCTTGAATCCTTCAATATTGTTTGCAACACCTCCCTGAATGGTAAAATGGATGATTTGATCTTTCGAAAAACCGAGATCCTTATTATTGAGGTAGTTGATTTGTCGATACACCATCATCGTTGAAATGATCAACAATGTTGAGAGTGCAAATTGTATGATCACGAGTCCCTGTCGTAACCATGCACCGCCTGTGCCGGTTGTTGCTTTCAATCCCTTAAGCACGCGGATCGGCTGGAACCCGGAAAGCACCGCGGCCGGATAGATACCGGCAAGTATTCCGACAACCACTGCTGCAACAAGCAGCGCAATCAATACCATCGGGTTCAAAAATATCCACTGCGAAATCGATTTTCCGGTGAAGCTGTTGAGCGATGGTATAATAAGTATTGTCAGCACCGCTGCGATCAGCATTGCAACGATTGATAGGAAAATCGTTTCGCCGGTGAACTGTACCAGCAGTTGTGTGCGCAAGGCACCAACAACTTTTCTAACACCGATTTCTTTTGCTCTTCGCAACGAACGCGCGGTTGCGAGATTGATGAAGTTGAAACAGGCAATCACGAGTACAAACAGCGCAATGATGGTAAGGCCTTTCAGGTAACTTCCATTTCCGCCTTTCGCAAGGTCGTATTCAAAATTAGCCGACTCAAGATGTACGTCTTTCAAGGGCTGCAAATACGGTGTATACGCGGAGCCTCCATCCTTAAGTATTTGCGCTGATTCTTTTTTGACTCCCGCCTGAAACTTTGCTTCCAGCGCTTTTGCATCCGATCCTGGTTTCAAACGAACATACGTGTAGAACTGTTGCCAGCTCCAGCTCTGCATCCTTGTCTCAGCAAGGTTAAGCGATGAATAGGATCCGAGGTAGTTGATGTCGAGATGAAAATGTTCAGGGATCTTTTCCAACACACCGCGAACGATGAAGTCTGTTTTGTCTATTTTAATTGTCTTCCCCACCGGATCCTGATCGCGAAAATATTTTTTTGCAAAATGTTCCGTGAGGATCACTGCATCGGGATGATCAAGAACTCCTTTATACTCACCCTTCAGCATCTTCAATGGGAAAATTTCAAAGAATGATCCGTCGGTAAGCAGACCTTTTTCTTCATACGCCTGCTTTTCTCCGACTTCTACGAGATTTTTCCCGGACAGCATGATGATCCGCATTGCCGACTCTACTTCGGGATAGTTGTTCTTGATGTACGTGGCGAACATCGGAGGCACCGACGCTACATTCGTTGCGCTCACATTATCGGTGCGGTGATTGTAAATGCGATAAACATTTTCACCGCCTGTCACGAACTTATCATACTGCCGTTCGTCCCACACGAACAATGCAATTACCAGACAACCGGTGATACCGATCACGAGGCTCGAAATGTTGATGAAAGTAAATCCTTTGTAACGAAGAAGATTACGCAGCGTGGTTTTCAGGAAATTTTTGAACATCAGGTAAGCGTTTCGGTGTTGAACTGCATACAAGAATATGCCAAAACGCTAACCGTTTGAACCCAATGTCTTAGAATCGCACACCTTACTAAACTGTGCGTTTATGGAACAGAAGTGTTCGGTTTTGACCCGGACAGGCGGCCGGACCGTGCAACGTCGCCGCAGCTGACCAATACGATTCCCTTTTTCTTAAGTGCTTGCTGAACTTTTTTACTGGTTAGAACATAATGGTCCGCTGCCCGGTCGGCGCCGACGTCGCTATATTCCACCGTATACAAACTCGACATCTCGTCGGTGTTGTATGCGGGGTGCGTTACTGTCATGTACGTTTTTCCCGGTTGCAGTTCTTCAAGTGCAGCAATGAAGGCCGCCTCCCGCCGCTTTGGATCATTTAGATTTTCACCTTTAAGTCCCGGAAATCGTTCGACTAGCGGTGCTTCAATGATAGGAAGTTTATACTCCGCTGATAGGCGGTCGTATATTTTCTGCAACTCAGCATGAGAACCGTTCCAGTACATGTGCGAAGAAAGATGCGAAATTCGCGGTATATGCTTTATTGCCATTTCGATCTGCGCTCGCAATTCTTCTTCGACTTCTTTCCAGTCGGGAGAATGTTCATTGAGCGAAGGAAAGTCAGGTTTGCCTTTCCAGATGGTGGGGTAGAAGAAGCCATCTTCGGTTCGTAATGATTTTGCCGCAGTCAATGGCCGCCATTTCAGGAGCTTCCATTCATTCGTCAGCAACAAATGAATACCGACATCGTACGAGGTGTCGTTCTTCAACATATCAACCGCTTCCATGAACCACGGCGTGGGTACCATCACTTCCACAGAACGTGCGATACCGTTTTTGTAAACATCCATGCACGCTGTATTCGTCGCATGGGTAACGCCCATGTCATCCGCGCGAACGATGAGGCGAATAGGAGCGGACCCCGTTGTCTGTTGCGCATTCGAACACGCGCACGTCGCAAGCAACATGAATAATGATGCGGCAGAAAATAATGTTTTCATAGTTTGTCTTAACGTTTGCTAAATCAATCTTCTTCGCCGACTCCCGACTCCCGACTCCCGACACCCGACACCTGATAGCTGATCCCGGCCGTCGCCAGGAAAAATTAGCGGAGAGCTAACCGCCGACCGCTGACAGCTTATAGCTCATAGCTCATAGCTCATAGCTCAAAGCTCATAGCCCAAAGCTACTTCTCCACCCTCACCCTGCTTCCGCTCTTTCGCCTGATTGTAAGAATTCCGCCAGTTGACAACGGCTTCCATGTCCAGCAATCCGCACAATCAACCGATCCTTCCGTCAACTGCCGGTTACCAACAACGATGCGCGACGGCTTCCTTGTCATCCTGAACGTTTCGGTCGAAGCAGTATCGAAAGTCCTATAAAACACATACACCTTTTCGACATCTTCTTTCTTAATATCCGGCACAAGCCTTTTGTTGAAATCCGGTGCGTAATCGATCTGGGTCACTATTGAAGTGGAAGCTACCAGATGATTCGAGTTGGAAGGCGCGAGTTCAGGAAACGCCGACATTGCGCGCAGATAGTGCCTCACATAATCTCCGTATCCATCGGTAAGCCAAACTTCGTCTCGTGGGTAACAGTTCTTGCCATCTTTGTCAACCATGTAAGTCGCCCAGTTGAGTCGTCGTATCGCAGAATCCTTCTTTGTTGTATCGCCGCTGAGCGAGGCATATCGCAATTCCGCTGATCCCTGCCGTGATGTATGGCTGTTGCCGGGGGTCATGTACGCGGTTTGTTCATTCACAGTAACGGCTCCATATTTTTTCCAGGTGTTGTTGCCGAGCCTGCCGTACACCCAGTTGAAAATGTCCCGCACATTTTTTTTCCAATCCGGAAACAGATCACGATGGTCCATGATGAACGATGCAAAGGTGACCGCATTGATTTGCGTGTCGGACCAACCTGGCACATCTTCGAAGAAGGGGCCCCACTTGTTGGTCACCATCGGATACTTCTTCATCCACACGATCATCTTGTTGAGGGACGTTTCATACAAGCTGGTATTTCCTTTCTTCATTTTGATCAACGACATCCATAATTCCAGTGTGCCTGCCCAGTTGGAAGTATATGATGAACGTCCGGCCTCACTTCCATCGCCGGTATTGCTTTTCAAAATGCCTGTCTCGCCGGTAAACGCATTCACCTTAAAGGGAAGAGGTGACTCGTCGGCATTTCCTTCTTTCGTGTGGTTAGCAAGCGTATTCGCGATGTCGACCGCTGCATCAAGATACCGTTGATTTCCGGTCATCTTGTGCAGCTTGATCAGCTCCCAACCAAAACTTCCTGCTTTATCGGGCTGTGTGTAATCCTTGCCGATCACCATGTCGCCATCGAAATATCCTGAGTACAGAAGTGTATTGTAGGGGAACGGAATGTTTGGCCATTTTGCGTTAGATGGCGACAACGAATGGGTGAGATAATAATCGGCAATAAACTTCATGTTGTCCTTTACCAGTTCGTTTCCGGAATACTGGTAAAGAAGCTGCCAGGAAGACAAGGCCATTTGCAATTGATCCCCGCCAAGTCCGCGCGGGTCAATATTCGGTCGCCACACCTGGTGGTTCATATAATAAGGAATGCCATTTGGATCTCTTCGCATCGTATCCCAAAAATTCCAAACTGCATTGATCACAAAGTCGTACGCAATTCCGGGTTCTTCCGAATACCATGGTACGATCCTGCCGGATGCATCTGTTTTGATAGGATGAAAAACGAGATGTCCTTCTCTGGTATTATCGTAATAAATCGTTTGTGCGTGGGCGTTATATGATGCGGCAATTGCAACCGTCGTGAAAAAAATGCGTGCTAAAAGTTTCATGAAATGTTGTTCAATTAGAAGGAGACAATGATGTTGTGGTCGCCCTTTCCGGCTGCAAACGTCACATAATTGCTGTTGTTCACCTGCTCGATTGCGCTGCGTACCTGCCGGTTGTCAACAGTTGCCCTGGCTGACTTTTTTCCTTTGGGCAGTAAAATGCGGAACTGATAGTTATCGGGGCTGCCGGAAACATTCATTGTTATTCGCGAAGCTCCGGGTTCGTAACGGTAATCATACTTCACGGATTTTGACGACGGTCCGTATGTTACATCCACCTCAGCCTGATTCTGATCAGCGCTTACCCATCGGGGTGAGATGATCACCGACCTGAACAATTGTCCGCTGTCTTTTACGCCAGCCAGCCCTTCGATGAGCGCGCTCATGACAGCGGCCTGCCCCCAGTTGTCCGGAATTCCTTCGTCTACCTTACCGTCCGGATTGTAAGCTACCGGTAATTTGCCGTTGTGTTTTTTGATCAATCCCAGGATACGGTTCAGTATGTCGGCACCGTATTCCTCCATTCCATTTTCAAACGCCGCTTTCGCGAGTTCTCCTGCAACAATGGTGTTGACGCCGCCATTCATATACGATCCAGGAAGGTAATCGGCGAAATGTGGCTTCACTGCAGGATAGATACCGAACCATTCGGCAAATGAATTCATTTCATTCTTGCCTTTCAGTTCGCGATAAGTGTTGATGATCGAAATCGCCATCTCTCTTGTAGGCAATCCGCGATTGATATCGTAAGGGTTCGACAGACTCAGTGAATTCTTCTGATCCATATGCAGGTACGAAGGCACAGGGTCGTCGGGTACGAAATGCGCATAGAATTTTCCGTTCCAGCAAAGTGCGTTTGTTCTTTCGCGAAAGATCTCCGCCTGGTGCTTCCACACTTTCGACTTCGTTTGTTCGCCGAGCGACGCATACATTTCCGAAAGTTGCAGGCAGGCAGCGTACATTCCGCTGTTGTCGCCATGCATGATGCCCATCGGCGTATTTTCATCTATGTCAAAAATTCCTTTTTGAACATCTTTCCCCTGACGGGTATATTCCTGTCGCGATGTCGGCAACTGCATGAAATCCCAGGTATCGAGCGTATACCCGCGCTTCACCAATTGATGCTTCTTCGACCATCGAAGCGGATCGCTCATCGCATATCTCATTCCTTCTTCCAGGTCGTCGAGCCAGGTGCGTATATACTCGTTGTCGCCCGTCGCCTGCCATATATAATATGCACCTTCCACCATCAGGTACTCAAGGTCCGCTTCAACCGGGAGGCGATGCATCTGTATCGAATCGCGGGGAAAGACGCGCCAGTAACGTTTGTCAAAAAGGTTCATGCGGTGACTGACGCCGTCTGAAATTGGATAGTAGTAATCGAAGTACAATCCTTCCGGCGTCTGCGTTTCCATGAAGAATTGCCAGAAACTGCTGATCTCAGGCACAAAGTATTTCATCGCCTTCATCACATGCACGTTGTCGCGTATCCATGGCACGAAGACGTTTCGTGGCTTGCCACCGAAATTAACGGTGCGCAGCATATCCGACGTCAACAGTTCTTTTTTGAGCCCGTTGAACAACTCATGATAAGCGCCGCAAGTCTTTCCAATATTCGTTTGTGCGTAGCCGTTATAGAAGGAGAGCAGAACAATCAGATAAAGCAAAACTTTTTTCATGCAGGCAATTGATAGGCGGAATTTATTACAAGCATGCGACAGTGCTGTCATGGACTGTGCAGCTTATTTTTTAACAACAATAACTCTGGTTTCGTAGTACTTCCCGGTATTTCTTCGTCGGGGAGGAGCATGCTGCCGATGGCAATATCGCTATCGCCGTCGCCGTCGATGTCTGCAACGTCCATGACGATCCATCTTGTATGGAACCGGCGAGGGAGAGCATACGGCTTGAAATCCATATTACCACGCTGCTTCAGGATAACAAACGACTCCTGCGGCTGATTGGTCAGGTCGGGGAAGAACGACACTGCGGCTATGTCGTTGCGGCTATCACCATCGAGATCGGCCGCAACTGCTTTGAATGCGCCGTTCAAAGGAAAGAAATACTTCCTCTCATATTTATTGTCCTTCGACCTCTTAAAAATGTATATGCCGTGATAGGGCTTCAGAAGATTCGATGAGTAGTCAGCATTGTCACCGCAGGTATAAAGGATCTCATCCGTACCGTCGTTGTCGAAGTCCGCAAATTCAAAATAGCTTGAGCCGTACACCGGAGGAAAGCCGAGAAGTTCCGAAATGGCAAAGCTTCCGTTGTTCTGTCTTTCCAATATATATATGCCCTCGCGTGCCTGAGCCATCAATACCACTATATCCTGTTTGCCGTCGCCGTTCATGTCGCGAACTGCCGCGCGGATCGAACCGGGCAGGGGGATCAATATTGTTTTTTTATCAGAAGAGGTATCGATCAACATAAGTGCACCTTCCTTGTTCCCAAACCCACAAACAACCAATTGACTGTTGCCTCCGTTGCTGATAGCGATCGTTTGTACCGGTCGCGGCAGTGAATCAGCGAGCGAACGTTGTTCAATGAGGCGTTGCTGATCCGTGACAAGCACCCGCCTGACGCTGCCAGTTTTTTTGTCGTTCGGATTCAATATTCCGATGAAGGTTGCAATTGCCGTTAGGGAGCCCCTTGATGTATCAGAAGAAGGAAGAAGAGCGACAAGCACGCCGCTTAGTTTCTGAACATGACGCTGATTGAGATTATAATTGAACGAGCGAAATGAAGAATCGCCCGAATACGCGGCAACGATCAACTTATTCGACGGGTTAATGTTTACAAACGATACGGATGCTTTCCGGGCAGGCGACCTGCGGTGCTCGAAAAACTCAAAGCCTTCGATCGTGTCTATAATTGGTTCTCGCTCCTGTGCTTGAATTTTCTCAGGCGCGTTTTGCAGGTAATATCGAAAGATCGACTGCCATTCTTCCAGGGAAACTGTTGGTGAATCGACGATCGCCTGTTCATACACTGGATCCCATCCCATGAGCCTGGCCATGGGAGGAAGAACGTTTTCTCTCCATGTTTTTTTGTCGAGTAGTTCTGGTGAAGGAAATGCATGACAGGAGCCGCAATGTTTTTCCGCAAGCTTCTGTTGTGGGTTTGAAGTATTCTGATTTTTGTCTTCACACGAGTGAATGACCACACTTATAATAACAATGGCGACAAGAATCGCGGATGTTCTTTGCATCAGTGATAACAATGTTACTGATAAGAACGTTACAAGAAGTGCCGCCTGTGAATGAATCCATACATTACGCAGAGAAAAACTTCGACACAGTTCGCGCCTACAGCATAGTTCAGGATAGCTGACCCTTCACTTCCATCTAAATTGGTGCTCATATTGGTGAACTGCTATGCTCAAAACTCATTGAGCACAAAACTAATTGTCATATAAAATAGTCCTCTATGCGCCAAAACAGTCTGCGATTGAATTGCTTATTTAAAATTGTTTCATTGGTACTGTGCATGTTGATTTCCTCGGCGGAATTGCTTGCGCAGTCGGTCATTAAAGGGAGGGTAACGGATGTACAAAACGGGGCCCCTGTAGCTGGTGCTACAGTCACAGTGAAAGGGACCAACATCAGTGCAACAACCGACGAAGATGGTAACTACTCCATCAATGCTCCTGCCGGTTCCACTCTTGTTATTTCATCGGTAGGTTATGGTGTACGTGAAGCGCGAGTCACCGCTGGCGGCACAGCCAATGTGAGCCTTACAACCGCTACACAGGGTCTTACCGAAGTAGTTGTGGTTGGTTATGGCGAAAGAAGCAGAAGAGATGTGGTGGGTGCCATCTCTACTGTTGGAGCACGCGATATCGAAAAGAGTACTGCGCTTAGCCCTGAGCTCGCAATGCAAGGTCAGATGGCGGGTGTTCAGGTAGTTTCAGGAGGAAGTAATCCAACTGCACGTCCAACGGTTCGTGTTCGCGGAGTCACCTCTTTCAATTACGCCGATCCTTTGTATGTAATCGATGGTGTGCCGTTCTACGAGGGTGGTGCAGAAGCTGGTGTTGACCCGGTGAATGACCCTACTCGCAGAGGTCCCATCAATATCCTCACCATTGTAAATCCTAACGACATTGAATCGATTTCAGTGTTGAAGGATGCTTCCGCCGCAGCGATATACGGTGTGCGCGCGGGCAACGGTGTTGTTCTTATCACCACAAAACGCGGGAAAAAAGGAAGAGTGCTTGTTGAGTTCGATGCACAATACGGCGTTCAAAAAGTTCCAAAAAAATTCGATGTTCTGAATACACAGCAGTACGTCGACTTTTACACTCAGGCATACAACGCAAATCCTGATCTGGATAACAACGTTCCTATTCCGATCGGTGAGGCAGACGACTTCTCACCTTTGTGGGATCCTGCTAATCCCGGATATATCCGCAATCGTTCAACATACGACTGGCAGGGTGCGGCGATCAACGACGAATCGAGAATCGAAAATTACAACCTTCGCGCGAGCGGCGGCAGTGATAACTTCACATACAACTTTGGTCTTGGTTATGCCAATAACGACGGACCCTTTATCGGATACAATGCAAAACGCTACAGCATTTCCACAAACCTCGTAGCGAGGATCTCGAAATTCGTTGAAGCAGGTTTGAATATCCGCGGTGTTCAACAGGACACAAAAAATCCTGACGACATCGTAAGCATGAGTATCTACAGGGCTGCACCATGGCAGGAAATATACGATCCAAACGGTCCTTACGGTTATGGACCACTCTGGAACCTCACCGGTCCGCTTGAGCCGGGTTCGTTCCCTATAGAAAGCAAATACGGACAGCAGTACGTTGCCAGCGGAAACTTCCTTGGACAACTTGCTACACAGGAAAGAACAAACCAGAACCAAACAGGTCTTGGTACCGCTTACCTGCAAATCACACCGATCAACGGTTTGAAGATCAAAGGAACGTACAGCGCTCAGCAATCACAGATAAGAACGAGGAATTACAGGAACTTCGACAACTGGTGGTTTGGAGAGAATCCTGAAAGTCCATACCCAAGCATCGATGATTTTCCGGCAGGTACAAGGCCAGGTGCACTTGGAATCGGTAATTCTACCTCGCTTTCGATTACAAAATCAATCAATGCTGATTATACAAAATCATTCGGCAATCACAACGTGAACGTAACACTCGATGCGTCGCGCCAGGAAATGAAATGGACAGGAAACGGTTCTGAAAGTATCATCTTCACAGACAATCCGGATTTACGGTATTACTCTGTGAGTCCTACTCCAATCTTCCGCCAGTCGGGATACAACCAACTGTTCGGTGCATACATTCTTCACGGGTTGCTCGGTCGCGTTAGTTACAACTTCGCACAGACATACTATGTTGAAGCGGTTATCCGTCGCGATGGTTCTTCGAAACTTGCACCGGGCCGCAGGTACGAGTCTTTCCCCGCATTCTCCGCAGGATGGCGCATTTCGAACGAGAAGTTTATGCAGGAAGCAAGGTTCATTACAGACCTTAAGATCCGCGGTAGCTACGGAACTCTTGGAAACGTGGGTGGTACTCCCGGATGGAAATACCTTTCTGCCGCAGGTGTTGTTCCTCCTTCATACAATCTCGGTAACAACCCGGCAAACAACAGCGGTATTGCGTATGTCAACTTCCCGAACCGCGATCTGACCTGGGAAAAGATCAAGAGTCTTAACATCGGTTTCGATGCCGCATTGTTTGAAAATGCTGTGAACGTATCATTCGACTACTATCGCAGACAGACAGACGGTATCATTCAATCAGTTCAGCTTCCTCCGACAACAGGCGTACAGACAAGAGCGGATTTGAACATTGCCGACGTTCTTAACAGCGGTATCGAACTGCAGGTAGGTTATCAGAAAACATTTGGTGAAGTTGCTTTCAATGCTTCTGCAAACTTCACAACAACAAATAACGAAGTAACCGGATTGTTCAGGAACCAGGCGATCAGGAATGCGGGTCTGGAAATCGGAATGCCGATCGGCTATATCTACGGATACCGCGTGGGTGGCATCTTCCAAAATCAGGCAGAAATCGACAAGTACGCTGATGAGGTTGATGACGTGGTTTCAGCAGAGCAGGCCCCGGGCGACCTCTATTTCCAGAACCTTTTCGGTGCACCTCTTCCAGGTACTACCGATAAGAATCCGGACGTTGACAGTGTGATAAATGAAAACGACCAGACCATGATCGGAAAAACCATTCCAGGTTATTTCTACGGATTCAACTTCGGTGCAAACTGGAGAGGCTTCGATTTCGGAGTGTTCTTCCAGGGTCGCGGCGATGTTCAACGTGTCAACCAGGCAAGGATCGACGGTGAAGGAATGAATGGTTATGGAAGAAACGTGTTATCATCAGTTCTTGATGCATGGACACCGACCAACAGTGGTTCAAGCATGCCTCGCGCAGTGTATGGCGATCCAAACGGCAATACAAGATTCTCTGACCGCTGGGTTGAAGACGCAGGTTATCTGCGCCTTCAGAACGTGACCATCGGCTATACCATTCCGAGGTCCTTGATCAGCAAAACAGGAGGTGCGATTTCTAACCTGAGATTGTATGTAACCGGAATCAACCTATTTACGATCACTCCATATAGTGGGCTCGATCCTGAAAACGATTATTTCCCGGCAACAAGGCAATTCCTCTTTGGTATCAGAGCCGCATTCTAACCCGAAAAACTTGACATTATGAATCTGACAAAACGCATAAAATTTCTGATCATTTTCTTCACATGTATGACGGTTGTCTACATGGCTTGTAAGAAGGAGGAGCTGGAAATTCCACCTCCAACACAAACCGAAGCTTCATTTTTTACAAGTGAAGCAGAGTTCAGGAGCGCTGTGATAGGCATCTACGCCGGTATCACCGATTACTATTCGGCTTCCAATTCAGCAGGTGGATTCGGCAGCGCCGAACTCGAGTCGTTTTTTCTGCCGGGAGATGATCTTACTCACACAGGCGGATCTTCGTTCGAGCATTTCGATGGACTCACAGCCGGCAATGGCAAACTTGCACAGGTTTTCGGAAGCAGTTACATCATACTCGGAAGAGCAAATAAGGTACTCGACAAATTAAGAACAGTTGAACCAGGTATTTTCAAGACACCCGGTCTCAAAGAAGCAAACGAAGGTGAGGCACTTTTCCTGAGAGGCTTTGTTCATTTCATGTTGTGGAACCTGTTTGGCACCGCGCCGATCGACACCATAACAGTTACGTCTCCGGATCAGTTCAATCTCCCAAGCTCTTCAGGTGTACAACTCCTCGACCAGGCAGTTGCCGACCTTACAAGGGCCGCATCGCTGTTGCCAACGGGTGCATGGGATGCAAACAACACCGGCCGTGTTACTGCGAAGTCTGCGTATGGCATGCTCGGTAAAGTATTGGTGTTCCGCGGAAATGCTACAGGCAATGCTGCGGATTACCAGGCTGCGATCGCAGCTTTCAACAGTATTACTGGTGCAAGTCTTACTACGGATTTCTATGATAACTTCTCTGTACTGACAGAGAACAACCAGGAATCTCTTTTCGAATTCCAGGCAGGTAAGAACATCATTTCTTCCGGTCAGAATGCATGGCTGGGTAACGATGTGTGCGATTGCGGTGTAACCGGTTCTTACTTCCAGATGTTCTACGATGGAGCAGGTACCTACATGGCAGGCGGCCGCTACAGACCAACAGCAAAACTTGTTGCTGCTTTTGAAGCAGATGATCCGCGTGCCGACCTTACTTTCGACGGCGATAAGATCGTTAAGTATGTACTGGGCGGTGATGAACTTGATGGTGCTGTACTTTCACTCAACAATCACAGGATACTGCGTTATGCTGATGTTCTTCTTTTGAAAGCTGAAGCAATCCTTCAATCAAATGGTAGCACTTCAGAAGCAATCGGCCTCATCAACCAGGTGCGGGCACGTGCCCGCAACATGGTTGGAGGTGGAACATCTCCTGCCGACCTGAATACAGGCGAAACCAACAAGACTGTGATTCAGCAGTGGATCATGGACGAAAGACTTCGCGAGCTTGCAGGAGAGGGTCACCGTTGGTTCGATTTGAGAAGATGGCACATTGCCAACTTCATCGAATTGAACAATGCATTCTTCAGTTCACTAAACAGCGACGATATGGACTTCCAGGAAACCAACCTGAACTTCCCTATCCCGACAACTGAAACCGAATCAAATCCTAACATCGTGCAGAACCCGGGCTATTAAGTTATCCGGCTAATGTGCTATAAACAGAAAACTCCTCATTTGTGAGGAGTTTTTTGTTTTTACAAATCGTTTGTGACCCCAACATTGTTTCACTTGACGGATTCCGTAATTTCGGCGCTACCGTAAACCGCAGCCCGTAAGGGTTTTAGCGGCGCGATTGCTAAATAGTTCCATAAATGCAGAAATCGACTAACCCCTTTCTGAAGATCGGTTATTACATCATTGCCCTGTCCCTCTTTTTCATCGTGTCGGTGCAGACCTCATGCGAGAGCAGGTCATCGCTTTTTTCGCGACTGAAATCTTCAGAAACCGGCATCACATTCAATAACGTGGTTACCGAAAACGATTCCATTAACCCGATCGACCTCGAGTTTTTGTACAATGGAGGGGGAGTCGCCGCTGCCGACTTTAATAATGATGGCAGATGTGATTTGTATTTTACGGCGAGCATGACTTCAAATAAATTGTATTTGAACCAGGGCGATTTCCGGTTTCGCGACGTCACAGAAGCTGCGGGCGTTACAGGAAATGGCAGGTGGGCGAATGCTGTGTCGGTTGTTGATATCAACAACGATGGCCTGATGGATATGTACGTGACCAATACCATCAATAAGGCAGGCACTAAGAGGGCCAACTTTTTGTATGTGAACCAGGGCGCCGGCAGCGACGGACTACCAAAATTTCGCGACATGGCCGCCGAATACAACCTCGCCGATACCAGCTATTCGGTGCATGCCGCGTTCTTCGATTATGATCAGGATGGGGATCTGGACATGTATCTGCTGACGACAAAGCTTGCACAACGCGAGTCAAGCAGATTCTCGGACAACAACAGAGATACAGTACATCTGGACCATGATAAACTTCTTCGGAACGACTGGAATCAACAATTGAATCATCCGGTTTTTACAGATGTTTCTGCCTCCGCCGGGATTGGACATGCCGGATATGGGCTCGGTCTGGCTGTGGCCGACATCAACAAAGACGGATGGAAAGACATCTACGTGACTAACGATTTTTTTGGTTCCGATCATTTGTACATCAGCAACCGCAACGGAACTTTTACCGATAAGATCACACAATGCCTGAAGCATACATCCCAAAACGCGATGGGCAATGACATGGCGGATATCAACAACGATGGGCTTGCCGATATCGTTGCCGTAGATATGAATCCCGAGGACAACTTCCGCAAGAAGAAGAACATGAACGGCAACAATTACAATCTGTACCAGAACATGGTGATTGGCGGCTTCAGTATTCAGTATGTGAAGAACACATTGCAGTTGAATATGGGTCCGCAGGTGCATGAAGGTGATTCGCTCGGCGACCCGGTCTTCAGCGATATCAGTTTTTTCTCGGGTGTGGCTGAAACCGACTGGAGCTGGAACCCTTCGCTCGCTGATTTCGACAACGACGGTTTGCGCGACCTCATCGTAACGAATGGATACCCCAGAGATGTTACCGATCATGATTTCGCAGCGTTTCGCGGCGAAATGGGAGACGTTGCGACCAAGGAACAACTGATTGAACTGATGCCACAGATCAAGATCGCGAACTATGCTTTCAAAAATAAAAATGGATTGAAATTCGAAAACGTTACGGCCTCCTGGGGAATGAACGATCCTTCTTTCTCTAACGGTGCCGTATATGCGGACCTCGACAACGACGGTGATCTTGATTATGTGATCAACAATATCAATGACGAGGCATTCGTGTATCGCAATGACCTAAATACGCCGAAGCAGGTAAGAAAGAAGTTCTTGCGCGTAAGTTTCGAGGGGCCGCAGCAGAATGTGAATGGACTGGGTGCATTCGTCGAAATTTTCGGAAAGGGTACATATCAGATCTACGAGAACTTCCCTTACCGCGGTTATCTTTCGAGCGTCGAAAGCAAGGCGCATTTCGGAACCGATACATTAAGCGTACTGGATTCAGTGAAAGTGGTGTGGCCCGACGGCCGGCAGCAGGTCGTTCGCGGTGTCGCGACAAACCAGGAGTTGAAATTGAGCTACAAAAATGCCACTGCAGCATCGGCACCAACTTTGGGTGCAACGACTCTGTTTACCGATATAACAAAACAATCCGGCATCGATTACATACACCGCGAAACCGACTTCATCGATTTCAACCAACAGCGTCTGCTGCCCCATAAACTTTCACAGTATGGTCCGGGTATGAGCGCGGGCGACCTTGATGGTGACGGTGCAGATGATTTGTATGTCGGCGGCACCTCGGAATATCCCGGCAAGTTTTTGTTTCAAACATCGGATGGAAAGTTTGAAGTGGCTCCGTTACCGAAAATGGAGGGCAAGGATGTTCGATATCCTGAGGACATGGGAATACTGTTCTTTGATGCGGATAACGACAGTGATCTCGATATTTACTTCGCTAGCGGAAGCAATGAATCACCTGCCAATTCGAAAAACTATGCGGACCGCTTTTTGCGAAACGATGGTGGCCGCAAGTTTTCATGGGACAGTGCGGCGCTTCCTGCGAATTATGCAAGCAAGAGTTGCGTCAAGGCCGAAGATTTCGATAAAGATGGCGATCTCGACCTGTTCATAGGAGTTCGTGTAGTGCCGCAGAAATATCCTGAACCCGCAACCAGTTACATTTATCGAAACGATTCGAAAAACGGCGAGATCCGGTTTACCGATGTCACCATGCAAATCGCACCGGCGTTGCAAAATATCGGACTGGTCTGTGATGCCCTGTGGACCGACGTGGATGGCGACAACTGGAAGGATCTGATGATTGTGGGCGAATGGATGCCGGTAACAGTATTGAAGAATAACAATGGGAAACTTTCAAACATCACCGAGAGTACGGGTGTGCAGAATAAGATCGGATGGTGGAACAGTTTGAGCGGCGGTGATTTTGACAACGACGGAGACATAGACTATGTGGCGGGGAATCTTGGAACCAATTCCTATTTCCGCGGCAATGAACAATATCCTGTGAGCCTGTATGCCGGCGATTTCGACAAGAACAAAGGATATGATATAATTCCTACAATCTTTCTTCCCGATCAAAATGGAAAGATGAAGGAGTATTCGGCTCACACCAGAGACGATGTTGTTGAGCAGCTTCCATCACTTAAGAAAAAGTTTCTCACATACAAAGACTTTGCGAATGCCGATTTCAATACGATGTTCACTGAACAGGAACGAAAGGCAGTGATTGTAAAACGCGCGAATTTTTTTGAGTCAGTTCTTATTCGCAATAATGGTGGCGGCAAGTTCGAATTCGTTTCATTACCATTCGAAGCACAGATAGCACCCGTGTATGGAATGGTTTCAGACGATTTCAATGCCGATGGAAATCTCGACGTACTGATCGTGGGAAATGATTTTGGAAACGAGGTGGGCTCAGGACGATATGACGCTTTGAATGGTTTGATGCTTGCAGGTAACGGCAAAGGAGCTTTCAAAAGTTTGCGGACCAATGAAAGCGGCTTCTTCGTTCCGGGCGATGGGAAAGCGTTGCTTAAATTAAAAAGCGGCAGCGGCGAATACATGGTTGCCGCGAGCGAGAATCGCGGCCCTGTAAAATTGTTCAAGTCGAAAGCCGCAGGTCGTACGCAGCCTCTACCTTCCGGAGCGTATCAAATCATGTATACACTCAGCGATGGAAGGAAGCGAATGGAAGAAGTTTATCTCGGACATAGTTTTCTTTCACAATCCTCCCCATTTATATCATTCAATAAGTCGATTGCGAAAATTGAAATAACCGACCGCAACGGTCGCAAAAGCGTGTACGAGAAGTAGACCAATGAATGCAGATCCGGACCGTCAATATCATTCGATATGTAACAGCTTTGCGGGAGGGCGGCTCACTTCCTGCTATCGCGGAAGCCGACGATGGTTTCCTTTACGTTATTAAGTTTCGCGGAGCCGGGCAGGGGATAAGATCGCTCATTGCCGAATTGATCGGTGGTGAGATTGCAAGAGTGCTTGGTTTCAAAGTGCCTGAGATTGTTTTCGCGCATCTTGACGAATCTTTTGGACGCACAGAACCTGATGAGGAGATACAGGATCTCCTGAAGGCAAGTACCGGTGTGAACATTGGGCTCCACTATCTTTCCGGATCGGTATCATTCGATCCGATCATTACGCCTGTAGATGCATCTACTGCATCTCAGATCGTCTGGCTTGATTCGCTGCTGTTGAATGTGGATCGAACATACCGGAATACAAATATTCTTGTGTGGAACAAGGAGATTTGGCTCATCGATCATGGAGCGGCGTTGTACATGCATCATGGAAGCGCAGATTGGAAATTGAAACCACTTCGTTCGTTTTCACAGATCCGTGATCATGTTCTTTTGCCGTATGCCGCCTCGTTGGAGGAGGCCAACCAATCGTTGAGGGCGAAGCTAACGGGAACCCATATCCGAAACATCCTATCGTGGATTCCTGAGGCGTGGCTGGCTGCTGATACCAATTTTGATAGTGCCGATTTGGCGCGTGACGCTTACTTTGAGTTTCTCAGCCGGCGCGTCGCGGGTTCCTCTACATTTGTAACCGAAGCTGAACATGCAAGGCAGACACTTATTTGAATATGCGATCCTCCGAATCGTTCCGATGGTGGAGCGAGAGGAGTTCCTCAACGCCGGCGTGATCCTGTACTGCAAAAGCGAACGTTTTTTGAAGTGCAGGTATACGGTCGATGAGTCGCGGATCCTTGCTATCTGTCCCACCGCCAACATCGACGCGATACGGTTCCAGCTTTCCGGCTTCGAGCATATTTGTAAGGGTGGAGCTGACGCGGGGCCGATCGGCCGGCTTGATATCGCCTCCCGTTTCCGTTGGCTTACCGCAACGCGTAGCACCATCATCCAGGTTTCGAAAGTGCACCCCGGCCTTTGCGACGATCCTGAAAAAATGTTATCGGAGCTTTTTGAAAAGCTGGTCACGCCGGGAGGACATCGGCTCAATCCCCCGCAAATACTTCAATGAACGCTGCTGATGGCATTGTCGGCAGCCGCTATAAGCGACATTGCCACTATGTAATTATGATGTTTTGAAGCTTGTCTTGAATCAAGTTTCTTCTTAAGAAGAGTGAGCTGGTCGAGAAGGTCCTGTCTTGTAACCGTATGAGGAATGGTTACGGGCTTGTGAATCTCGAATTCATCCCGCAGAAGGTCGGTTACCGGAACATCAAGGATTTTCGATAACTCTTTCACGTGATGAACGGTCAGCTGCGTGATGTTGTTCTCGATCTTGCTGTAGGCGTTTTGCGACATTCCCAGCTTGGAAGCTACATACGTCTGGGAAAAATTCTTCATTTCCCTATACTTCTTAATAACGTGACCGGGCATCTGGGTAGTGGTTTGTATGAAGGTAATGTGATAACAATCTGGCGATGATTCTGTTTTGAAAATGTTAAGGAAACACTTAGGCTATAGCCAGCAGTTATATTTAACAACCAACGGCACTTGAAAGTTGTATTGTTCGGGCCATAGCGGCATTTTTGTGCGCCATGAAATTATTTGCGGCCATTTTCGTTCTCTTTACCATGATAGCCAACTTGGCTGTCTCAATTGTGCCGGGAGGGCCGGAAGGGATTTGCGTTGCAATCGACGACAAACAATCGAAGCAACTCGACGGTAAGGAGGATAAAAAGGAAACAAAGGAAATGCTGCCGTGGAAGCGTCCGCAGTCTTTCGAGGGATTCTATGTATTATCACGTAGAACGGGCAGCCTGACTACTTCAATCGCCTCACCAGTAATCGAAACGCACACACCACCTCCGGATGCCGTTTGTTGACGACGGGTTTCATTGTTCAACAAATTAAACTGAATCATGGCATCATCAACTGGTCCGGTTTCAAGACTTATTCGTCTTGTACGGGAAGAACGATCATACGTATCACTAATTTACTTCTACGCGGCGATTGGCGGCATTATTCAATTGTCGCTGCCTCTCGGGATTCAGGCCATCATTGGATTTGTTTTGGCTGGAACGCTTACGACCTCACTCATCGTTCTGATTTCAGTGCTTGTTCTCGGTGTTGCTCTGAACGGCTATTTCCAGATCGCACAAATGAGGGTTATTGAAACCATTCAACAGCGGATCTTCGTAAGGTATGCATATGCATTTGCCGACCGGATACCAAGGCTCGACCTTCGCAAAGTGGACGCCCTGTACCTGCCTGAGCTTGTGAACCGCTTTTTTGATACCGGTGCCTTGCAGAAGAACATGGCGAAACTTCTCATCGACGTTCCAACTGCCATGATCCAGATATTGTTTGGATTGATATTGCTGTCTTTTTATCATCCATTTTTCATCTTCTTTGGACTCGTTCTGCTTGGACTGTTGTGGTTCATATTATTCATGCTCGGTGGCAAGGGCTTGCAAACTTCTCTTGCAGAGAGCGGCCACAAATATGGTGTTGCAGCATGGCTCGAAGAAATGGCACGACTCACAAAGTCTTTCAAGCTCGCACATCACAGCGGCCTGCATCTTCAAAAAGCAGATAAGCGAACAGTAGACTATGTGGATGCAAGAACCCAGCATTTCAGGATCTTGCTGCAGCAGTTCAGATCGTTGTTGTTTTTCAAGATTGGCATTACCGCCGCCACCCTCATCGTCGGCGTAATTCTCTTACTTGATCAGCAGTTGAACATCGGACAATTCGTTGCCGCAGAACTCATCATCATCATGGTGATCGGTGCAGTTGAAAAGATCATCGTAAACCTCGACAGCGTATACGATGTGCTAACAGCTGTCGAGAAATTGAGTAATCTAACCGACAAACCAGTTGAGAACTTTGGAGTGCGTCCGCTTGCAACCGAGACAGCAGTATCGGTAGAGGCCCGCAATCTGAGTTTTTCATATGAAGAAGGAAGAACGGTGATCAAGGATATATCGTTCAATGCGATGCCAGGTGAAAAGATCTGCATTACGGGCAACGACGGGTCGGGTAAATCAACATTGCTGAAAGTGATCAGTGGCATTTACAGCGACTTTGAAGGGTTGCTCATGATCAACGGACTTCCCGTAAAGAATTACGACCTGTCTTCTGTGCGTTATGCAACAGGCATTCTGTTTCAGAACGAAGATATTTTCCAGGGAACCCTCATGGAGAATATCACAATGGGACGTACGGGAATCGATCAGCAGTATGTGGTGAAGATTTGCCATGAGATTGGTTTGCGCGACTTTGTCGGTTCGCTTCCATTCGGCTACGATACAGTGCTCGATCCCACAGGAAAGCGCTTACCCCGCAATGTGATTCAAAAAATCTTGTTGGTCCGGGCACTCGCTCATAAGCCCTCACTTGTAATACTGGAAGATCCATTCAATGCCATCGAGGAACATTATTGTGAAAATATCAGAAACCTGATCATTTCGCTTCCCGACGCAACAGTGTTCATCGCAACCAACGATGAGCGGTTCGTGAAGCTTTGTACCAGGACGATTCAATTGTAAAGATCAAACAGCAAGTACATGAACAATTTTACTGCATATGAGCGTGTGTATGGAAATGGTAAGCGACCATCCATGAAGGCCGCGACATACATTCTTATCACGCTGCTCCTCGTGGCGCTGTTTGTTCCGTGGACACAAAACATCAGGGCCCGAGGCAACGTCACCGGATTGAAACAGGAGCAACGGACTCAGGAGATCAATACGATCATTTCCGGAAGGATTGAGAAATGGCATGTCAAAGAAGGCGACTTCGTCAAAAAAGGCGACACGCTGATTCAACTTTCAGAAATCAAAACCGAATACCTCGATCCTAAACTGATCCAGCGCACTGCCGAACAGATTCGTGCAAAACAATCGTCGGTTGGATATTATAAGGATAAGATTTCGGCTACTGAAAGCCAGATAGACGCGATCAGCAGTGCGCTCCGTGCCAAGATCAGCCAGCTCGAGAACAAATATCGCCAGGCAGAAGTGAAGCTTGAATCCGACAGTATGGATATGCTGGCGGCAACAAACGACTGGAGAATCGCTTCGCTGCAATTCAACCGGCAGAAATCGCTTTTCGATAGCGGCCTTGTATCGCTAACGCAGCTCGAACAGCGAAACCAGGCATTTCAGTCGGCAGTAGCGAAAAAAACAAGTTCGGAGAACCGCTTCCTCGCCTCGAAGCAGGAGTTGAATATCATTCGCATCGAATTTGCCGCAACGCAGCAGGAATATGCAGAGAAAATATCAAAAGCAGAAACCGATCGTTTCGGTTCGTTGTCTTCCGTTGCCACAACCGAAGCAGAGGTAGCAAAGCTGCGCAACGAGTACGCCTCGTATGTGGTTCGCAACAGTATGTATTATGTCATTGCGCCGCAGGATGGGCAGGTGGTAAATGCGCGCAAGTCGGGTATCGGCGAAATAATAAAGGAAGGAGAGCCGTTGGTTCGCATTGTGCCTGCCGACATGGAGTATGCGGTGGAACTGTATGTGCGACCCGTGGATCTGCCCTTGCTTTCGCCCGGGCAGAAAGTGAGATTTCTGTTTGACGGGTTCCCTGCAATCGTTTTCAGCGGATGGCCAAATGCTTCGTACGGTACTTACCAGGGGATAGTTTCCGCCGTTGAAGGCAACGTAAGTGAAAATGGCAAATTCAAGGTGCTTGTAAAAGAAGATCCCTCATATCGCAAATGGCCGACTGAACTAAGGATAGGCACCGGTGCAAACGGCATTGCTCTTTTGAAAAACGTACCCGTGTGGTATGAGTTGTGGCGGAACATCAACTCCTTCCCCCCGGACTTTTACCGGCCAGGTGAAAACAAAGAAGGAAAAAAATGAGACGCGTATCGTTGTTAGTGTTTGTATTGATGGTGAGCGTTTCACACGCGCAGGATGTATTCACCGAAGAGCAATTGATCGCCGTAGTAAAAAAATTTCATCCGGTGGCAAGGCAGTCTGTTTTGGCAAACAAGATCGCTGAAGCGCATACGCTTGCATCGCGTGGCGTGTTTGACCCCGTTGCGAGTTTTGAAAAGGGAAGGAAAGAATTTGGCGGGGTCGACTACTATGATAATACGGCGGGTGAACTGAGATTGCCTACCTGGTATGGAATCGATTTCGTTGCGGGCGGCGAACGCCTGATAGGCGACCGACTCAATCCCGAGGAAACCAAAGGAACCATGAACTATGTGGGTGTTTCCGTCGGTGTGATTCAAAATCTCGTGATCGACCGGCGACGTGCGGCCATAACACAGGCGCGTTTGTTTGCGCGCCAGACAGAGATGGACCAACGTATTGTGGTGAACGAACTGCTGGCCGATGCTACAGATGCATACTGGGATTGGTGGAGAAGCTACGAGTACCAAAAACTTGCAACTGCAGCATTGAGCACCGCGACACGTCGTCACCAGATGGTAGTAAATTCATTTCAGCTCGGTGAACGCGCCGCCATCGACACTGTCGAATCATATGCACAAATTCAATTGTTCGGACTGCGAGTGAATGAAGCATCGCTTGAATTGTTCAAGAGCCGTCTGGAGCTGTCCGCATACTTGTGGACCGAAGGCGACCAGCCTTTCGAATTGCCGGAGCAGGTAGTTCCATCAACATCGTATGTTCCGCAACCCATTCCATACGATTCACTGATGACGCAGCTGAATACACATCCCGTAATTGCGGCTTACGACTTTCGCGTGAAGCAGCTCGACATACAGCAAAGATTGAATCTTCAGTCGCTTCTTCCGGATGTAAAACTTTATTACAACCAGCTTGGAACGAATATCAGCAGTTCACTGAAGTCGGCATGGTTCGATAACAATTTTCGTTATGGCGTTTCAATCGCACTTCCTTTGCGACTTTCAGAAGCACGTGGTGAGTACCAGGCGGCGAAACTGAAGACACAGCAGGCGCGACTTTCACTCGCGAATAAAGCTCTCGAACTTCGCGTGAAAGTCAATCAGTATTACCGCGAATGGGTGCAGCTTGAGGTACAGGTCGACAAACAGCGTGAAATTGCCGACAGCTACCGGCGCATCCAACTCGGCGAAGAAACAAAACTGACGAACGGCGAGAGCTCGCTGTTCCTCGTAAATGCAAGAGAGTTGCGAACCGTTGAAGAAGCGCAGAAGCTTATCGATATTCAAAGCAAACTGCAAAAGGCCAGGAACACATTGAAGGCAACTGCTGCTTTATTCTGAACGGATCGTGGAATCAACTGATGTATATTCCTGCTTTGCGTCTCTTCCCAACGAACGTTCAATCGCATCGATAACTGCTTGTGGTTCCTCTTCTTGAGGGAAATGTCCGCATCCGGGTAACTTTACTGTTGTTGATCCTGGAAAACCGGTTTGAAATTTGGTAAGAAAAGACTCAGAAACAAATTTGTCTTTCATTCCCCAGATGAACGTAAAAGGAATGTCTGAAAGCCGATGCGTTCGTTCCCAGAGATGTTCGAACCATTGCTGATCCTTTCCGAGTGATTTTGCGAACGCCACACAGCCGAGCCTTTCGGATGGATTTCGAAACGGCTTTGTGAATTGTTTCCGAAGCCTGCCCGAAAGGTTCTTCTCACCGAATGACATCGGCATCATCACACGCGCAGAGAAATTCAGGCGTTTGTACAAGATCGGCAGCAACGGAGAATCCAAAAACCTCCGGAATGAACGAAACGCGGGCTCCGCAGAAAAATCCCAAAGCCAGGAGTTCATTACAACGATGCGATTCACCCTGGTTGGGTTACGTAACGCGTAAGTGATTCCGATCGGACCTCCAAAATCATGAACCACCAGTGTAATGTTCGACAGGTTCAGAGAGTTAATGAACGCCTCGAGGTTGTTGCAATGGACCCGAATATCGTAATTGTACTGCGCCGGTTTGTCCGACAATCCGAAACCGATATGATCAGGCGCTATGCAGCGGTGTGTCTTTGAAAAGTGCAGAATGATCTTCCTGAATTCAAAGCTCCAACCCGGGGTTCCATGGACAAAAACAATCGGTTGGCCATGTCCTTCGTCAACATAATGCATCAATGCATCGTCGAGCCTGAAAAAATTGTGGCGGAAAGGATACTCTGTCCTGTCCAGCCACTTGTAACTATTCCTTTGCATGTTCAGCTTTTTGCAAAGGAACTAACGGCAAAACTTGCAAATGTTGGTATACACCAACTTCAGAGGCGCACCGAATTGAACAGCTTGCTGAAGTTTGTGGGATCGATGTTCAGGTAAGAAGCGATGTATTTGTGCGGGATATCATGAAGCAATTGCGGACTCCGTGCCGCAAACGACCGAAACCGTTCTTCGATGGACAGAACATGAAGGTCGATATGGCGTTGGATGAGACCGGTAAGAATCGCCTCCGTTATTTTTCTGAACAAACGTTCGATGGTACGGCTACGCTCAAACAACTCGTTCAGGTTATTGAAACTGATGGCGTCGAACTCACTATCGGTGAGACATTGCAACGAATACGGCGATGGTTTTTGAAACATGAACGATTCAGGAATCGCACAAATGTTGGGCGGGTAGGTAAATGCTATCACATGCGTTTTGCCATCGTGGTCTACAAACGACATCTGGTAACCCTGTTTTACAATCAGCAGTTCACCTTGAACCTGTCCGGGCCGAACAACGAATTCGCCACGTGAATATCGCTTCGCTGTCATCATCGAAAACAGCTCGTTCAGGTCTTCGTCGGAGCATGCATGAAACAGGTTGAAATATTCTGAGGGTGTCATGTCAAAAGCTGTTATGATCGCACTTCTTAATCTTTCTATTCATCTGACTCTAAGTGCATTTGTGTATATTGTTTAAAGTTGTCTTTCATCAGATCATTACTGGTTGAACATTATTATATTTAGTAAGTGCTTTACAGTAGTGAAAAATCGCTTCAATGGGCCACCGGAGCGAACACTACCGGATCGCAGGATTCTCCCGACCCAGCTTTTAACCGATTGCCAGGATGAATGTATTAAATCAGTTCAGGGATTATGCCATAGTCATGATCGATGCATCTGGAAAGATACAGAGTTGGAATGTGGGGGCCGAATCAACATTCGGGTATTCTTTGAAAGAGGCAGTTGGGAAGGGTGTTGAAATGCTGTACTCGGGTTCTGAAGTTGCGGTCGGCAGGCACATAAGCGATCTGAACCTGGCTGTTGAAAAAGGCCGGGTAGAATACAGGCGGAAACAGGTACGGAGCGATGGCTCCGATTTTTTTGCGCATACGATCCTTACTGCTATGTACACTGCCGAAGGTCGGTTTTCAGGATTCGCGCTGGCTACCAGCGATGTCACCGAACAACAGAAGCTTGAGCAGGAAAATGAAATCCTGCAGAAAAGGCTCGAGGACAAGGTTCAGCAACGAACAAAAGAATTGCAGGTCGTGAACAAAGAGCTCGAGGCGTTTTCATATTCGGTTTCCCATGATCTCCGGACGCCGCTTCGAGCCATCATCGGCTTTTCTCAAATACTCCGGGAAGATTATTCGGATCGGCTTGATGAAGAGGGACGCAGACTTTTGAACAACATCTCCCGCAATACAAAGATGATGGGGGAGTTGATCGACGATTTATTAAAGTTTTCGAAGCTTTCAAGGCTTGAGAAGATCGATACTGCTGTCGACATGCTGCACCTCGTTCAAATCGTTATAGATCACCTCGAAGAAGTCTGGAACAAAAAGAGATACACCTTCATAGTGTCGGATGTTCCTCCCTGTTCGGGAGACGATAGCATGCTGAAGCAGGTCTGGACCAACCTCATCGACAATGCGATGAAGTACGCTTCAAAATCTGCCGAGCCCACTATCGAAATTGGCGGAACGGCAGATGAAGAGACCATCACCTATTATGTTAAGGACAATGGTGTGGGGTTTGATATGAAGTACGCCGGTAATCTTTTTGGAGTATTTCAGCGGCTGCATACTACCGAACAGTTCGAGGGAACTGGACTCGGGTTGGCGCTCGTGCAACGGATTATACACAAGCACAACGGTACGGTGTGGGCGGAAGCATCACCCGATAAGGGAGCTACATTTTATTTTACTATTCCAAATACAAAGACGAATGGCTAAGGAAGTTGAAATCCTTTTGGTTGAAGATAATATAGACGATGCTGAACTGACGATCCGTGCGCTTCGGAAAGTGAACCTCGCCAACAATTTGTTGCACGTGAAAGATGGCGAAGAAGCACTTCGCGCAATCTTCGGCAATGGCGGTGCAGAAGTCACAAATCCAAAATTGATATTGCTCGACATCAAAATGCCCAAGGTAGATGGCATACAAGTGTTGCGGGAACTGAAAAAGAACGAGGCAACACGTGCGATCCCGGTTGTAATCATGACGTCTTCAAAAGAAGAACAAGACATCATCAACACATACAATCTCGGGGTAAACAGCTATGTGGTAAAGCCGCTGGGCTTCGACGAATTTGCGAAGGCCGTCAGCCAGCTCGGACTTTACTGGTTGCTGCTGAACCATCCGCCGGCTTGATGTTGTCCAACATTTATATGAAAACCGAAAACCGAATTCATGTCCGACAAAATTAGGGTCCTTTGCGTTGAGGACTCATCCGACGACGCCGAGTTGATCAGGTATCAACTGGTAAGGTCCAATATCGATGTCGACTTTCGACAGGTAGACACGAAGCCCGACTATCTGTCCGCGCTGGCAGATTTCGTTCCCGACATAGTGCTGTGTGATCATGCACTTCCTTCTTTCAATTCTCTTGAGGCGCTAACCATTTTAAAACACGATAAGCATCCCGTTCCTTTCATTCTTGTAACCGGAGCAATGACGGAACAGGTAGCGATTGAACTCATCAACGAAGGTGCTGACGATTTCATTCTTAAGGATCGACTGGTTCGGTTGCCCTATGCCGTTATGAACAGCGTGGAGAAGTTTCGATTCGAACAGGAGCGAAAGGGACTTATCGAAGAGGTGCGTAAAAATCAGATCCTTGCAAAGGAAGCCCTCGAACTTGAGAAACAGCGTTTCTCCGCATTATTTGAGCATGCCCCTTCATACATTGGAGTATTGCGCGGACGTGACTACGTTTTCGAAATGGCGAACCCGAGGATACAACAAGTAACGGGCCGCACATTTGTCGGGCGAAAGTTGAAAGATGTTTTCCCCGAGTCCGTGAATGAAGGAATCGTCGAGATGCTGGATTCGGTGTATCATAGCGGCAGGCAATTCAGTGCAAAAGAATGGTTGTTGCGACTCGATTTGGATGGAAGCGGACTATTGAAAGAATATTATGTCGATTTTGTATGTACGCCGTATAAAGATTCCAGCGGGGACAACGATGCAATTTTCTTTTTCGTCAATAATGTCACCGAACAGGTAGAATTGAGAAAACGAATTGAAGAGCGCGAACAGAATTACAAGACGCTTTTTGATCTGTCGCCGGTACCGAAAGTACTTGTGGAGCACGGCACACTGAAAATCCTAAAAGTAAATCAGGCGGCGGCACGCCAATACGGGTATACGGAATCAGAACTGTTGCAAATGTCATTTCTTCGGATGTTCCATTCCGATAGTCGTCATTCATTCTTTGAGTTCACTCAACAATTGAAGTCTGCAAACAGCACCTTCCGCCTTGCAGCGATCCAGGTAAAGAAGGCGGGCCAGAAAATCTTTACTGAAGTGAACGCCGTCGATTTTGAATTCAATGGCAAGAAATGTATTCTCGTCACAAGCAACGACGTCACTGAACAAACGAAGCTGCAAAACGACCTTGCCGAAGTAAAGCTTACCGCACAAAAGCGTATTACGCGCGCTCAGATCAAGGGCCAGGAAAAAGAGCGGCAGCTCGTCGGTACCGAATTGCACGATAATGTGAATCAACAACTCTGCACAGTACAGCTTTATCTGGAGATTGCGCAAAAGCAAAAACAGATGCAGCCCGAGCTTGTGATCAAAAGCTCACAGATTGTGAAATCTGCAATCAACGATATCCGCACCTTGTGCAAGTCGCTCGTACCGCCAGCTTTGAAGCAGGTTGGGCTCAGCTCGTCGTTACGTGAACTGGTCGACAGTTTCGCGCCGGCAAACAAGTTTGTGATTCATCACGATTTCAAGGAAGAGATCGACCGGCTCGATGAAGAGATGCAATTGTCTGTGTTCCGGATCGTGCAGGAACAACTTTCGAATATTTTGAAGTATGCCGAAGCAAGAAATGTGTGGATCGACATCGGCATCACCGACAGGCAGCTGGTTGTGATTCTGAAAGACGATGGTAAAGGCTTCAAGTTGAAATCAAAGAAGGGGGGAATGGGTTTGCTGAACATCAAGAACCGCGTTGAACTTTTCAACGGTACGGTGAAGATCATTTCTTCTCCTGGTAAAGGATGCGTCTTGCATGCAAAGATACCCCTGGAGCATCATCGTCCCGCTGGTACGAATCACATTCGTATTATGATGGCAGAAGACGACGTTACCGACCAGGAATTGTTCGATGAGGCGCTACACGATGTGGATGGCAGCTATTCGTTGCGACACCTGAGCAGAAGCCAGGATCTTCTCGATCTGTTACAAACGCTCCCGAACGATGAAATGCCTTCGTTGATCGTGATAGACAACAATATGCCGGACATCGACGGCACGACTGTTCTGTCGAAACTGAAAATGAATTCACGGCTGGAAAGTATCCCAATCGTTGTGTTTTCTTCCGGCTTTACAAAACGTCAGGAGGATCAATTGCTCGCGGCGGGTGCAACGGCCGTCATCAAAAAAGGTGCAACCTTCGAGGACCTCCGGCACAATGTGCGTGATATGATCAGTTATTGCCAGTGTCAGCCGGCCACTGTTTAAATTAAGTCGCTACATAATTGCACACAAGACCTGCGGTACTGCTTTGTTAAGGACAGACCAGCATGGATAGGCGGCACTCTTTGCTATATTCATCCCGGAGCGCTGACACAAACCTCCTTGATCGGTATGCAAATTAAAAAGGCGATTGCTTGTATCATTGCTGGCATTTTATCGTTTGCTTCTTTTTCGCAAACCAGCTTTACCAAAACAGAATTCAAAACCCCTCCAAATTCAGTAAAGCTTCATGCCTGGTGGCACTGGGTAGACGATGCAATTTCGAAGGAGGGAATCACCCGCGACCTCGAGTCGATGAAACGCCAGGGGATCGTTCAGGCTACTATTTTAAATGTAAGTCTGTTTTCGCAAAAAAGCTTTGGAGTACCTCCCGTCAAGTTCAACTCTCCCGAGTGGTATGACATGTTTCGTTGGGCATTGAAGGAAGCAAGGCGACTGAATATTACCATCGGAGCACACAATTGCGACGGATGGAGTTCGAGTGGCGGGCCATGGATCAGTGCCGAGCAATCGATGAAGCAATATGTTTGGACAAAACGCGATGTCGCATCCGGTGGCAAGCCAATCGTTCTCCGAAAACCGTTTGCAAAAGATGGCTTTTATCGTGATGTCGCCGTAGTTGCTTACAAGTCGGCGAGCAGACCCAATTCGTTCACATCGTCCCAACCGGATATGAAGGTGAACGACAGCATTGATGCGGGGTATCTGGGAGATGGAGATCCGGGTAGTGCGCTGAGCCTTCAGCGGCGCAATGCAATTACTATCAATTTCAAAGAGCCGTTCAGGGTTGAGAAAGTTGTCATCCATCCACGACGACAATTCATGTGGAGCGATATGACTTCATTCAACAGTGAATACACCCTTTACAGTTCGGACAATGGAAAAAATTTCACGAAGTTGAAAGACATTTCAATCGTTGGATTGAATCGATCTTTTGAAGTACAGGTCCCTGCTACGACTGCCAAATTCTATAAACTCGTATTGAATGATCATTCTTATTCAGATGCATGGTTTGGATACTACCTGTCGGAAGTGGAGTTGTTGCAAAATGATGAGGCGCCATCCTTCGCCCCTTCGGTAAAGCACTTCCTCGAAAAGACTGCCATTGTTAAATCGCAAAGTCCCGCGTACTTCAGCGAAGCGGATAGTTCAACGACTGCCGCCATCGACGCGGAATCGGTCGTTGATCTCACTTCATTCATGAAGAGTGATGGTACCCTCGACTGGCAGCCAACTGACGGTGATTGGACAGTGATTCGTTTTGGATATACTACAACAGGTGCCATGAATGCGCCGGCAACACGTGAAGGAACAGGGCTGGAGTGCGACAAGATGGACAGAACTGCTCTCGATCATCATTTCAACAGCTTTTCTAAAAAGCTGGTAGATGCAGCCGGAGAATTTGCCGGCAACACCTTTAAGTTCTTATTGGTCGACAGTTGGGAGTGCGGATATCAGAACTGGACAAAATCGTTCCCTCAGGAATTCAAAAAGAGAAGAGGTTATGAGCTTACCCGTTTTATTCCGGCTTTGTGCGGTGATCTTGTTACAAGTTCCGAAACAACGGAGGCATTTTTGTATGATTTTAGAAAGACGATCGCCGACCTGATCGAGGACAATTATTACAAACGACTGAAGCAACTTTGTCGCGAAAACAAAGTGGAATTTCACAGTGAAGTGATTTATGGTGATGCAAATTATCCACCGCTTGATATTCTGAGAAGCAACAGTTACGTGGACATGCCGATGTTTGAGTTTTGGGCCGGGTATAACAAGCAGGCCATTCCTCAGTACACACCTGTTTCTCGGCCGGAGATGAGTTTTCCCGTGTATGCGTCCCCGTTATACGACAAAAAAGTGATTGGTGCGGAAGCCTATACAGGGTATGCCCATTACAGTGAGTCGCCATCATACCTTAAGGCGTACGGTGATCGTGCTTATAGTTCCGGTATTAATCAGTTAATACTCCACAGCTATGTTCACCAGCCAACGGAACGAAAGCCCGGAATGACGCTGGGCGGATTTGCCGCGCACTTCAACAGAAACAATCCCTGGTGGAACTTCGCCGCGGGATGGACCGATTACCAGTCACGAGTACAATATGTATTACAGAAAGGCAGGACGGTTTCGGATGTTTTGTTTTATGTTGGCGACCAGCTACCTCAATATGTCGATAACGGATTTCTGAAGCACCTGCCTTTCGGGTACAGGGGCAATGCATGCAATCTCGATCTGCTTTCGCGGGCGACCGTAAAGAATGGAAAAATCGTTTTGAATAACGGAGACGTCTACTCGCTGTTGGTGCTTCCTGATGCAAAGGTGATGGAGTACGAAACGTTGAAGCGCATTGCGGCGCTTGTCCGGCAGGGCGCTGTGGTCTATGGTCCGAAACCCGTAGCAGGACTCTCTACTGCATCGTTGAATGCAAAAGAAGCGTTTATGAAACTGTCCGATAGCCTGTGGAATTCAACTCCTTCACAGTCTGATCGGAGATCCTTTGGCAGAGGAGCCGTGTATGGTGGTCAATTGCTCGTCGACGTGTTGGGTTCGATGAAGTTGTCGCCGGATTTTTCAGCAGGGCCTGAGGATTCAACCACATTGATGTACATACACAAGAGGGCAAATGCTGCAGATGTATATTTTGTCTTCAATCAGCAGAATGCGACCATTGAACGTGAATGTACGTTTCGGTTGAGCGGAAAGAGGGTAGAGTTGTGGGATCCGGTGAATGGAACTACGCGCATAGTTTCAGAGGCAAGACAGGCAAACGGTGGAACGCAGGTAAAAGTAAAATTGCGGCCACACGAGTCCGCTTTCTTTGTATTCACAAATGCAAGCGTTGCAAAGGCGTCGCAATTCGTAGAACCGGACACGGTATTGATCAACGAGTTTTCCGGAACGATCGATTTCCAGGCCGAGTACAGCAACAAATTTTCGCCTGTTCAGATTTCGTCATTGAAGCCATTGAATGAGTTTGATGACAGTGCAGTTAAATACTTTGCGGGGACGGCCACCTACAGAATCCGGTTCAAACGGCCATCTGGCATTGGCGTGGGTGATTCTGTAATGTTGAATTTGGGACAGGTTGAGGCCACAGCAATGGTTCGATTGAATGACAAACCAGTCGGTATGATCTGGTCTACGCTGCAGTCGCTAAACGTGACCCCGATGTTGCGGGACGATAACATACTTGAAGTACAGGTGGGCACGACGTATCGGAATCGAATCATCGGCGACCTCGTTCAATATGGCACATTGAAGAATGTTTTGAGTTCGGCAGAGATTACCGACATTATAAACAAGACGATGGATCTGAAACCAACCGGACTGATGGGCCCGATGCAATTGATTGTGGTGAAACGAGGTCAGGGGAAATAGACGGATTCCTGCGGAATTCGTACCTTCTGGACATGGACGAAGGCCAGATCATCCAGCAATACAGATCTGTGTTCCAAAGGAGTAATGCCGGGGTCATAGACCTTGATGAGCAACTGAAAATGAAATGTGTGTTTCAGTTGTACCGCCTCGAAACTTTCATCAGCCAGGTTAATACGTTCATTCCCCCGTTCCGTCAATCTGATTACTTCATCAAACTTGTACGTCACGGAAGCGGAACGATGACAATCGGGCACTATAAGTTTCCTATCACCGATCATCTGCTCACGATCGTTCCGCCACGCGTCATTCAGTCGAGCAGGTATGAGGGAACGACCAACGACGGATTTCTGCTCACCTTCAATCTTGATTTTTTCCTGCAGAACGCTTTCCCGAAGGACCTGATTCTAAACAAGCGGATATTGCGTCGCTCAGTGCGGCCGTATGGCAACATAGAAGCAGAAAAAGAGGCCGCCTTGACAAAGCTTTTCGAATACATAGAAGTTGAACGCGACAAGCAACTTCAGGGCAGCGACGAAATGATTGCGGTGAAGATTATTGAAATTCTGATCCTTGTAGAAAGATGTTTCCTGGAACAGGATTCAGGCCAACCTGAAATGATTTACGATGAGGTGATGGAGAGATTTGACGACCTGTTGGAAGAACATTTCAAGACGCAACGGTCAGTTGGCTTTTACGCCTCCGCGATGAGAGTTCATCCCAATCACCTGAATCATATTTCAAAAAAGATTACGGGGCGTACGGCAAAGCAAACGATCGTTAATCGTGTACTGCTTGAAGCCAAGTACCTCCTTGCTTCGTCAAACCTTACCATCAAAGAGATTTCGTACGAGCTTGGATTCGACGATCCCAACTACTTCGTCAGTTTTTTCAAAGCACATCTCAAGATCGCGCCTTCGCAATACCGCGTCAATCCAATTTGATTTTACCACTACTTTCTCACATTCTCACACTGCTTAAGAATAGATCAGCGCTCACCTTTGTGCCCTGAAATTTTGGCCCATGGCAGAAGAAGGTTCGTCGCAGATGCAGCAAAAGATCACCGCCATATTGCATGAAGTGATGGCGCAGCTTTCGTTTGCAATTGTAACACTTGACCGTGATGCGAAGATAACTTTCGCTTCACCGAACCTTACATCATGGATGGGCTACGACAACTCCGAAATATTGGGCAGAAGCGCGAGAGAATTTTTACATTTTAACGACATCGGTGTATCGCGCCAGCAATTTGAACAACTTCTCACGACGCCCATGCAGCAGATCAATCTGATAACTAAGCTGCGTCATAAGAATGGATGGATGTTGTGGCTTGAAGTAACAGCAAGAAACCTGATCGGCACGCCAGGCATGGACGGCATTTTTCTTATTCTTAGAAAGATTGAGGACAGCAATCGTCAGCTGGACAATTTCATTGACAGGGTTGCCGAGCACGCGCGTAACGAAGAGCGGCATTTTATCGCAACCGAATTGCACGACAATATCAACCAGATCATTTCTGCAAGCAAGCTGATGATCGATTCGGCGATTGACCATCCGCACCCGCACGATTTGCTTGCTCAAAGTTCTGCGAATTTGTCGATCGCTATTGAAGAAATCAGGAAATTATGTGCGGCAGCGGTACGTTTCAGTGTCGGAGATTTCGGGCTTGGCGGTTCCATCCAAAGATTTATAAACAGCATGAAAGGTGTGATCGACATCGAGGTGGATGTAACGATTGATGAACGGATTGAATCGGCAGCATCACACGATCAGAAGCATCATCTGTTTCGCATTTTCCAGGAAGCATGGAACAATACGGTTAAGTATTCGCAGGCGACAAGAATGTCGATCTCGCTGTCACTGCAGAAGGAACTTGGCCGCTTGGATTTACGGGACAATGGCATCGGATTTAATGTAAGCAAAGCCACGACTGGCGTTGGGCTGTTAAGCGTTGCGAAGAGAGTACGCGCATTGAATGGGCACTATCACATACAGTCGTGGCCCTCGAAAGGAACGGACATACAGGTTCATTTTCCGCTGAGTTCCGAAAGCAGTTGATGGTTGTGTTTTTTGGGAAACCTTGTCCGATACCTGTGAAAAAGTCAAAGGCTCCGAATGGAGCCTTTGTTTGTTTATTCTTCCGAGATGATTTCCGGCTTTGACGATGGAAGGTTCCAGCGGAAGTGAAGTGCGAGAAGGCGAAGTGTGGCGGCGCCAGCTATGCCAATGATAGAAACAATTTCCATCGGAAGTTGTGAGTAGGTTCCGGCCACAACGATACAGGAACCGATCAGTGCGGCCAAAGCATAAATTTCTTTTTGAAGGATGACAGGAACGCGATTGAGCAGGATGTCGCGAAGTACACCGCCTCCAACTGCAGTGGTTGTGCCAAGAAGAATTGCGACGAGTGGGTTGTGGCCGAATGCCAAAGTTTTTTCTGCGCCCGTTACTGCAAACAGAGCCAGTCCGATTGCATCGAAAACCAACACTGGACGAGCAAGTTTACGAACAAGAGAAAACATGCTCAAAGTAATGATGGTAGCAAGAAGAGCTGTAACCAGGTAACGCCAGTTGGTTAGTCCTGCAGGAGGAATTGCGCCGATACAAAGGTCGCGGATGATGCCTCCTCCGCATGCGACAGTGAAAGCAATGGCACAGATCCCAAATATATCGAGACCGCGCTGCTTAGCTGCGGTTGCTCCACTGATGGCAAATACGAATGCTCCGGTGAGGTCAAGAATGTAGTAAAGGGAGTGAAGTTTGTCCATTGATGAACGTTGACAATTCCAGTGGCGAATGGTTTTGTGTTGCGAGATCGTTTGTGCATTCGCAACCTCAGAAATTGTTCAAAGCTAAAAATATTACGATCATCAAGATGCTTTATGTGGGTGATGTCGATGCGAGCATCGTCATTTGATGTCGGCCGCAATTATTTCTTTGGCGCGGGTCAATGCTTTTCGAATCACATTAAAACTGATGGCTTCGTTATTGAAGTCCCGAAGCAGATGAGGATATTTTTTACCTCCGGTGATTTCAGCGATTGCTTTACGTGTCGCAGCAATAGCCGGACGGAGGTGTCTGTATTGTGAGTCTACATCGATCGAAGCCTGATGTAATGCGCAGAATAAGCTCCATTTGTATGGATAGGATGGGAGGTCACAAACACGGTCGTCTTTTCTGTTCCAGTTTTTGCCATTGTTGAGAAGAAGCAAAGCACGGTCGAGAATTTCGAGATCAGTTTTGCCTGGTTGGTGCGAATCGCCCTGCAGGACAGCATCTTCAGGTGTGAACTGCCGGATGATCATTTGGATCGAATCGGCGTTTCTCGAGATACATGGTCCTTTGAAGGAAGAGGAGTCGTGTTTGGTTAAGGCGCAGTTGTAGTTTATGCCATTGTTATTGAACGAAAAGCTCAGGCGATTTGCTTCATGCTTGAGGTTTTGGAAAGTTGTTGGCGTGATGCCATAGGGAGCATATACGATAGAGCGGATTAAAGTGTCTGCGGTTACTTCAAATCTACCTTGCAACAGTTCGTTGCCCGATTTCAATGTGCCGAACCACAGAGATTGTTGGGAATAGGATTGAATCGTGATTACGATGAGGCAGAAAGAAATTGTCAGTGTGCGTATTGCTTGATTCATTTGTTGAAAAAAACCAGAAGTTTAAAAAAAATCCCCAAAATACACGAAGTATTCTATCTTTAAGTCTTCCATTCCGATCCCCATCCAAGCAAGTCCGCCTCTGTGCTCACTAATTGATTTACCCTTCTCCTATGGTCTTTTTCCGCAAATCTTTGATTGCAGTCTTTTTGCTGTTTACCGCTTTCAACTTCTCTTGCGTTGAAAACTCGGGATCAAACACTTTCGAAAAAACAGACGCAGCAGTAGATTCGCTTCCTCCGAAATTCATAGCGTCGGTAATTTCGTTTGAAGCTGCAATGCGCGAGATTGGAGTGGATTATCAACCAATTTATTCGCGGATACCAGACTATGACCAGCTTCCTGTTGAGTTTCAGTTAGCATACAATACCGGCTATTTAATTATCCTCGATAGACGGGACATTCAATTCAGGGCTCTTCGGAGGCTATTGTTAGATTTTAATTACACGCAGAAGGCGAGTCCTGGTCAAAAAAGCAAAGAGTACTTCATACCGAATGAATTTTACGGCACTTCGATGGAGGTTGATAGATTTTTGGATGGAAAAGCTGGCGACGAAATGCTTGACTATTTCGATGTTTGGTTATTTATCGAAACGAACCTGGATACCTTGATCAAGTTTAACAATCTGGCTTTAATCAACCTCCGTGATCAGGCTAATGCTCTAAACCGAATTAATGATAAGGCTGATTCCTTAGAAAAGCAGATTAAGCAACTTGAATTAGAGATTGAGGCATTGGAAAGTGAACGTGTTATTGTTAAATCTCAATTGGATGCACGTTCAGAATCGTTTGCCCCAAACGCTGTAGTAATCAACTTTGAACGACGGGGGCGTCGCCCAATCATACCTTACAATAAGGACAAAGATTTTCTAAGAAGAGTAATTGAACAGAATTGTGACCCGATTGTAGGGAAAAGCTATGATGGACGGCAAGTATCAACAAAATACCTTCATGCCGATCTTGTGAAAGCACTAGACAATGTTGTTAAGAACGAGGAAAAGGCCTTAAAGGATATTGGGTTGTGGCCGCTGAAACTGGCTAGCGCAGGGCGCTCGCCGCTCCAACAGGCATCCTTGACAAATCCAATTGCCGCTGGTATGTTTTCCTCGGGACACGTTTATTGTGTGTCAGGGGATATTGCTGTGGCCGGTACAAATTACAACGATGCAAAAGATCATGATAAACTGAAAGAAATATTGGCAAGGCACGGTATAAGCTTGCCTGATAATCTAAGAACCAAAGATCCGAATCACTTCTTTCTCGGTAGTTTCCTCAACAACAAAAAATTTGCAAACAGTGTGCGAAACAAGATGTTGTCGGGGTATTATGCTGCAATGCAAGAAGAGCGCAGCATCCAAAACGCTAAAACAGATAATTTAAATGATGAATCGAAGTCTAATTCCGAAAATCTAAAGAAGCTGAACGAAATGATTAAAGCAGCGCAAGAAAAATTGGACAATCTGGCAAAAGAAAAGGAACACAAGGAAATACAAAGAAAAGATAAGATAAACGAAGTGAATAAGACCAAGGATGCGTTGGCAGCAAAAAAAGAAGCGGAACGCAAAAGGAGAAACAGGTCAGGAGACCGTCCCGACCGCGGCTCATGGGGTGAACGAAATCAAAAAGATGGGTACTGGGAAAAAAATACTTACCGAGAGGCACATTACAATGACGGTCAGCGGGAGTGCATCGGACGGGAAACAGTCAGGGAAAATAGTCGAGGTGACTGGTCTCGCGAACGGAGTATAGAATGTCGAAGCAATGAAAGGGGAGGCGGCATGGGACTACCATAACTTTAATATATGAGAGCTATTTACGTTTCATTCGTCGGGATACTTATGTGTTTGAGCTTACAAAGCCAGCCAGTAGGCACCGTTATGGCGTTTGCTGGTGAACCTTCTACGTTGCGGGATGAGAACTGGTTAGTTTGTGACGGAAGATCGTTGCAGGTGCGCACATCACTTGAACTGTTTCGCGTAATTGGTTACCGATATGGAGTCGGTCTAGACAGTATTAATCGATCTACGTTCAGTCTTCCTGATTATCGCGGTTATTTTCTGCGTGGTGCAGGTGACACAGGGTCAATTGATGCTGATAAGTTTCAACGTCTCGCACATAATAGTACCTATCAGGTGGGCCCAATAGTTGGGTCTCGCCAATTCGATGCCTTGCAAAGGCACAAGCACGATGATATCGGGCACACGCATCCCACCACTGCTACGGCAACCGGCGGACAAGTTGACTCCGACAATTCAGATGAAAAAGCGGCCCCGCCAAATACTCCGCCTGGCCAGGTGCTTACTGGTCATGCAAACTTGGGCGATCCTACAGATTCAAACACGGGAGGTGGCCAACCGAAAATCAGTATTGAGACGCGGCCAAGAAACATTTATGTTTATTGGATCATCAAGGTGAAATAATGATTGCAACAGAATTGCGCAACTTGATTACTAAATAATTTGCAGCTAACATGCAAGGTATTTGTAAAAAAGGGCTGATGCAATACAGCGTACAGACGCTTTCATGTGTTGATCCGAAGATAGTGTTACAAATGTATGTTGCTTCATAACCCCCATCAACAGCATAGACAGCGCCTGTGATAAAGTACGAATCATCCGAAGCCGGGATGGGTTGGCGTAGAAGACGACCGGTTGATGATCGCGAAGCACCGATTTAAAAATTGTATTTAGCTTTAAAACATAAGCCCTTATCAATGCAGAAAAATATTTTCCTGTGGGCGTGCCTCGTCGTATGCCATGCTTTGTATTCCCAAACCATCAACCTCAACACCAACGGTTATTCATTGCAGCTGACTGCTGTTGACACATTGTGGTATGAAGAGTTTCCGTTGGATGAGGTCCGACAACAAAAAATTACAACAGACTCGACACGTCTTCACATTATGAAATACCGCTTCGGTGTGGTGTTGAGAAATCGGCCTTCGAGGGGTACACCAGCTTTCCGGACAAAGTTCTTCAGAGTGTCAAATGGATCGATACAGGCACCTACAAGTACTTTATTCGTCAAGCCGGTTGACAGCAGTGCGTTCAGGCGACTTTTTGAAAAATCGGCGCGTGTTGAAGCTCATCCTCTGTTTGTTGGATACTACTACTTATATGCAACAACCAGAAAGTGGAAAAGCGGTGAAGACATTTTCAACCTGTGCCGCCAGCTCGTGCAAGACAGCATTGTTTCGATGGCTGAACCAGTATACTTCCGGATAATAAAGCGGCAGAACCCGCTGAGACCGCAACAATGGAACATACGTAACGATGGTTCCGTTCCCGGAAGCGTTATCGGTGCAGATATGGGTGTGGAAGGCGCGTGGAGATATTCAACCGGCATCGGCATCAGGGTGGCCATAATAGATGATGGCGTTGATCTCGATCACCCGGACCTACAAGGAAATTTGTTGCCGGGCTACGATGCAACCGGGGCCAACAGTGGCGGCGCACCCATTCCGTCTAACGGACACGGCACAAACTGTGCAGGCATAATCGCAGCCGTTGATAACAACATTGGCACAATCGGAGTTGCTTATCAGGCGAAGATCATACCTATCCGGATGGGGATCGTAAATAGCCAGGGGAATTTCGAAACGACTGATGCCCGGATATCAGATTGTTTCAATGAAGCTGTTAGTCGCGGCGCAGATGTGCTTTCTAATTCTTGGGGCAACGGCAGTACGTCGGTGTTGTTCGATCTCGCCATAAATAACGCTTTAAGCAACGGGCGTCGCGGACTTGGTTCGGTTATAGTATTCTCTACGGGCAATGAAAACCGAGCCGTTTCTTATCCCGCAAGTGATGAACGGGTGATCGCTGTAGGAGCCAGCACACCTTGCGACACGAGGAAACGTTCGTCGAGAAATCCAGCCGATTTAAGCACCGGTGTGGTGGCCGACCCACTGGATTATAGTTGCGACGGCGAAAGACATTGGGGCAGCAACTACGGAACTTCACTTGATGTACTCGCACCTGGTGTAATGATCCGTACAACGGATAACACAGGCGACGACGGCATCGTTGCCGGCGATTACAATCAACAATTTAACGGCACTTCCGCGGCATGCCCGAATGCAGCTGCAGTAGTTGCGTTGATTCTTTCCGCAAATCCTAATCTGACAGGTAAGGAGGCCCGCGATATACTTGAACAAACTTGCTACAAGCTGCCGGGGGAAGCTTATCGATCTAACGTTGCTGGACAACCGAACGGGACATGGAGCGACCAGTCGGGATATGGAAGGATCAATGCTGAGCTTGCTGTTTGCCGTGCGAAGTCTATTTGCGGAGAAAGTAATTATCCCGATGCAAACGATTACGGCTATTTTGCTTATCCGGCGCCGTCACAGAGAGAAATAGCATATTTAAAAGACGGACAATTGGTGTATCGTGAAGGTGATGCTGAAATAGTATTGGCGCCATCCGCGCCTAAAGCCAGATCAAATTCGCCAGTCGTGGCTGGCGGCGTTGGGGGCGAGTTGCATTTTTACTACATCGGCGAGGACAATAGAATCCATGATATATATCAACGCACACCGGGTCAATGGAATTATGGTCTACTGCATCCTGCGGTGTACTGCAAACCGAATTCGGCGATTGCCGCCGACTTTGCATACTGGTCTGTAAATGGCCAGGCAAGTCTGCCTTTTATTTTCTATATCAACAATGATAATCGGATTGGTTGTCTTGAGTACGCGAATCGCAATTGGCAAAACACGGTTTTTGATTTTGGCCAGACGCCAAAATCAGGTACACCAATGACAATGATCCGACAGGACCAGTTCCCTGTATTATTATATATCGGTGATGACAACCGCGTCCATGGGTTCAACAAGTTTCACGGTCAATGGTACCATATTTTCCCTGATCGGAACGCCATCAAGTGCAGGTCGAATTCGCCCCTGGTAAGTGGTAAATATGCAATCCAGATCGACCAGACGAATGACCGTAGGCAACTTCCTCAGGATGAAGATGCACACGGATTTTACATTGGAGAAGACAACAGGTTGTACACAATATGGACCGCACGGTCGGACCGGGGTAATTGGAAAACTCACTGTATCAGCCAATCTATTTTTGCCGGACCCGATTCAAAGCTTTTTTTCTTGAGGTTTATAGATACACGATACAGCAAATTAGTCTTTCAGCAATCCAACCACAGCTTCCGTTACTTCAGGGCTGCTGATGGTGCCTGGCTTCCGAGCGACCCGCTGGTAATTCCGAGCGATATGCTTGCAGATCCGGGAACACCGATTGGGATAAGTCCAAGTCGGATTTTTTATAAGACTGGCGGGAGAGTGGTTGGGGTAAGAGTTTTTTAGCATTGATCGTTAGAATTTGAATAGCGGAATACCATTCCAAACCCTATCATTCAACCTTTCGCTAACTGAGCTTTACCATCGAGGTAAAAAGAACCCTAAGCATCCCACAAGAAACATTGAGTGATGAATCGTGTAAACCGATTCAAACTGAAGCCGTGCAACTTCGTAGGCAATGATGTTTGTAAGATCATGCCACAGTACTTCCAACGTGATTTATAGCGACCGCTTGTAAAAATTCAAACTGAAATTTTTTGTGATTTGGAATTTTAATCTAAGAAAGGGAAAGTAATTTCTATGCCTGTGTGGATAGTACTTAAATCATTAAGCGGACGCGGAGAGAGGGATGGCCTTCAGCGATCCACAAGTGGGGGTGTCAAATGAAAATTGCCCGTTCGCTTCGCTCACTATCATTTTTGTTCCTCGCCGCTTAGAAAAGCAAGCTTTGCACGCGTCTCGAAACAAAAATGCCCCGTAAAACGGGGACAATTTTCATTTGCGGAGAGAGAGGGATTCGAACCCCCGGAGGCTTTCACCTCAACGGTTTTCAAGACCGCCGCATTCGACCGCTCTGCCATCTCTCCGGCGCAAAAATAGCCTTTGAGAGATGCAGTGCAAAAAATTAATTGAAATAAGGAAACGTCGATAAAAATTTCGTTGAATTGCCTACAGCGGTATGGCTTTCAGCAGTTTCCAAACATTGAATGAAGCCCGCTCACGGCCGGCTTCATCAAACAATCCGGTATCTCTCCAAAGCTGCGCAACGTCCTTTATTGCAGCTGGCAACAACGTCCACAACTTATCATAATCACGGTGCGCCCACCATATAACAAACAAGTACTGCCGCGATTGCGCGTTTTCAGCGAGTGTCTTTAGAAACTCGGCTTGTTCGCATTCGTCCGCCTCGATATTTACATTCAACGCAGGAACGTTGAGATCCTCCGCAAGATGCGATGTCTCGACAAACGCGATCGGCTTGTCAGTGCGCTGATGTATGAAATTGAAAGCCTCCTGGAATTGTTGCCTGGTCCTTTGACCCTTTAGGAACGGATAATAGCTGAGCGATACGAAATCCTGTTCCTGGTTCAGCTGATCGATATTTGAAAGGTAAGCTGCCGGGTCACTCACATCGGGTTGATACCAGCCATGAACGGTTATAGATTCCGAAACCGGAAGCGAAGGGAAATATCCGCGAAGGCTTAACCTGACATCCTGTACCAATCTTCTGTAATCGTTCCATTTGTCCGGCGATTTTATCAACAGCTCATTCACTTCCATGGCTACGACCAGATAATCCGGATCAAACATGTTGATGCACGTAATCAAAAAATTTATGTAGGCATTTCGTATGTGCGTGTCCGATAGTTTGGTATAAGATGGCACAGTACCATCAACGTCTTCCATGAGGTCGTTTCGCGAAATGTTCAATAAGCTTACCGACAGCAACAATTTTTTGCCAGCGACTCGACGGTTGGCGCGGTCGGTGATATTGTTGAGGTACTCTGCAGGCCATTGTTCTGCCGCCATGATTGCTTTCCATGGAATTGCATTATCAATCTGCTCCGAATAGACTTCCGTGTTGTTCGAGATAAACGAATAGGTGTTCTGACGTGCAGCGAACCCGGTGTCATAAGGCCACGTTGTAACTCCGAGTAAAAAATTGCGCTTCTGAACATCCCGAAAAAAAGATGGATCTGCACAGTCGCCGCCGGAAGAATTGGATTGTCGTCTGCAATCTGGTACAACGATTACAATTACTGCGAGCAGGAAAATCCGGTAAAGCTTTTCCATTGTAAGCTAAAAATACGAAGCGGAACATGCGCATACAATAGAGGCGGCCTTTATCAGGCGATTGATGATGGGACTACTTCCAGAATGCGCAGTAGCATCGGGTTTAAAAGTCGGAATCAAGTCATATTTTCGCAGTCCGTTTTTTGGAGAGATGCCAGAGCGGTCGAATGGGACGGTCTCGAAAACCGTTGTACGGGCAACTGTACCGAGGGTTCGAATCCCTCTCTCTCCGCCTCCGCCCACCGAATCCGCCGAAGGCGGAGTAGGTGGGTTTTTTAGGGTGGGCTTCGGCGGACGCAGTCCGCCTATAGTTTCCTTGTGCAAAGGTTTAGCAACGCCAGTTTCAGCCAATACACGTTTTTTCTCTTCGGCTGCGTAGAAAAACACATGTTCATGCGTAGCGTCAAAAATACATTTGCCGAATGTATTATGTGTATGTGTTGAAATGCAAGAATGGTGACTACTACAAAGGCTGTACTGCAAATCTAAGATCTCGTTATCGAAGGCATGTCGAGGGTCAGGTACCGGCGACAGCAAACAATCGTCCCGTTGAATTGATTTTTTATTGTGCGTTCGTCAATAAGTACAAAGCCCTGAATTTTGAGAAGTATTTGAAATCCGGGTCAGGAAACGCATTTATGCGAAAGAGGTTTGTCTGAACTGTTCTTTCATTCAGAGGCGGCAGAATCATTGCGTTGCTAAGCGGTGTCAAGACCTGTAGGTCATTCAAATCGCTATTGACACTCAGCGCAACACTACGACAGCAGCGCCGCACCATGGTGGTATAGTAATTTCAGCAACCAAGTTTATGGATCCCGGCCAGAATGTTGGTACCAGGTCGTGGCGCGACCGGCTGCATGAAGTCATCTACGAATCGAATACCCTTGCAGGTAAGGCCTTCGACGTGTCATTGCTTTTCCTAATACTTTTCAGCACGCTGATAGTGATACTTGACAGTGTTCCCAAATGGCATACGCGTTACGGTGATTTATTTTATACACTCGAATGGATCTTTACAGCAATATTTACCGTTGAATACGTATTGCGACTTATCAGCATCCGCCAGCCGTCGAAGTACGTATTTAGCTTTCTTGGAATCGTAGACCTATTGGCCATTATTCCGAGCTACCTCAGCATTTTCTTTGCGGGTGCACAATCGTTGCTGGTATTCCGGGCACTTCGCCTGCTGCGCGTGTTCAGGATATTCAAGCTCTCTCATTTTTTATCGGAAATGCGTTTTCTCGGGATTGCTATCAGCGGAAGCCTGCGAAAGATCAGCATATTCATGATGATCGTTGTAATGCTGGTGATCATTCTCGGTTCCATTATGTACCTGGTGGAGGGTGGAACAAATGGATTTACCAGCATTCCGGAAAGTATTTATTGGGCGGTTGTCACTATTACAACGGTTGGTTATGGCGACATTACACCTGCCACTACCCTCGGCAAATTTGTAGCATCACTTATAATGTTGATAGGTTACGGCATCATTGCGGTGCCAACAGGCATCATTACAACTGAAATGGCAACAGCTGCAAAAAACAAGGATCAAAAGCACGAGGTATGCCCGCGCTGTGGTAAGGAAGGCCATGATATTGACGCAAACTTCTGCAAGAGTTGCGGGGAAAAAATATGATTGCGTGAACAGCAATCGAGCCTATGCTATCACCGCGTTCACCAGTTTTATTTACTGTGCATGCAAATGAAAGGCAGGTTACTCTTCTTCTGCAACAGACCTCCTTCCGAATTGTGCTTGACTTCGTTGCACCATTAAATGATTGCCAATTTATAACAGTATTAATTCTGATGCATACTGCATTCGGTGTTGTTCAAAGCAGTAAATTAGTCTCCTCTTATCCAATCTCACCGACAGAACCAAAAACGAGATAGGAAAAGTTGATGACGTCACTTATCCGGGCAATTTTCATTTTATCTTCCTTGAGTTTCCTGCCGCCAAAAAAGACAGGCGAGCAGATCATTTTTGATCGGATACAATTTGTCTTCAACCTTAAACGGGAAGTTGAAAACGATGTATGGGAAACTTTTAATCAGAAGCAGTTTGACGTCCCTCTGGTATACTATACGGATACATCATCGTATATCGCCAATCCTACGAAGCGGTTTCTTCAGGAGTTCTCGTCGGTCCCAGTGTACTCCGCCGAAAATTTAAGGATTTACAAAACCAGGAAAAGGATAGACGATATCCCGTTTCACATGGAGACGGGCATGTCGCTTGGCACTCCCAGCGATGATTACGATTATCATTCACCCTTTATGAAGTGCAGCAGTTTTGAAGTAACTACAGCAACGGTTCCCGGTGTATTGTCAACCGAGGAATGGATCACGATGGTGATGCACGAATACTTTCACGGTTTTCAATACAAGCACCGGTCGTATCTGGAATACTACGAAAAGAACATCCTGAACATTCAGCCGGATACGTTGAAGTCCTTGTACAAAAACAACGTATGGTTCAAGCAATCGATCGATCGGGAGAATGATTTCTTGCTAAGTGCAATAAACGAAAAGGATCAGGTGACCCGGGCGAAACTGATCGATAGTTTCTTTGTCGTCAGAACCGAAAGAAGAGCGATGACGAAAGATACTTTCAATTTCGATATCGATCAGTTTGAACAATGCTATGAATCAATGGAGGGCACCGCACGGTATGTGGAATACAGCCTGTATCATAAGTTTTCAACGATGAAACCTGACCTCAGGTTATCGAGGTCGGATACATCATTCAAGGCCTTTCAAAAGTTCAGGAACTATAGGATCGATGTTGATAAATGGCTGTATCTGAAGAGCGCAACCACTTACTATTATGCAACCGGGTTCAATATGGCGCGACTACTTGATCAATTAAAAGTTGACTACACATCAAAAATGTACAAGCAGGGAAGCCTTTCGCTCGAACAGTTGCTTAAAACTTATCGGGCCCGATAATCAAAGCCGCTTAATTGTTCTTTTTGGTAAACCTGTACACTGCCTGGTATTTGACCTCAATTGCATCATCCAGTCTTGCTGGTGGTGTGACTGGTGCTTTCCCACCCTTGGTAGTAATTCGTTGTATATAATCTACGTCTGCAAAAATTCCTGTGGGCGTAGTACCGGTTTTTGGCATTAGCAGCAGCCAGTCGATATTGTCCGCGTCCGGGCTCGCAGCGGTTTTTGCAGGCGTGAAGTGCTGGGCAAAAATGCTGTCCATTGTGGATAGTTCCCAAAACGGACCAGCGCCATGTGTGCCAACTTTTCTGTTTTTGTCGTCGTACAGATCAGCTTCTGGTGCAACAAAAAACCACTCGAAAGCAACGGGATTGCTGCCTGCTTTGATTCTTGCTTTGTATTTCTGTACACCTGTAGCATAGTATGTAGCCACGCGTGAATTTCCAGCCGGCAAATTAGCGGGCACGGATATGGCTTCAGGGATAGCCACTTTTTCACTCGCGGCAATATGGGCGGCAGGCGCCTTTTTACCTTTCGCCGCCGAAAGGTTCTCATAACATTCAATCATCGCCTCGTTCAGCACAGTATTCTCGATCGGCTCGTGTCGTGTGCATGCCGAGATCGATGCCGTCAATAAAATAAAAATGATGAATTCGCGATAGGCTCCCCGAAACCCGGAAGTTGTTTGCTTAACCTGCATTGTGTTTGTACGCATATCAGTTTTTTTGAGAGCGCAAAACTATACGTATGGTGAAGCAAAGATGTTGCTATAACGGTCAGAGAGTTGACTCAAAAGCTCAAACGGCCGCCTGTTGTCTTACTGCGATCGGGGTGGTTGCAAAGCGCTGGCGAAAAGCACGACTGAAATGGGACTTGCTTTCAAAACCGCTCTCGAAAGCTGCTTCGGATACGGTTTTGCCCATGTTCACTAACAGATGATGCGCATAGTTCAGTCGCTTCTCCAATAGCCATTTGCCCGGTGAGGTTTCATACACATCCTGAAAATCTCTTTTGAATGCTGAAAGACTGCGTCTGCTCAGCCGAGCGTATTCTTCAAGTTTTAGATTGAAACAAAAGTTGTCTTCCATTACCTGCTGCAACGTCAGAGCCTGCGGTTGCTGCATGAGTGAACAGAAGTAAGACCGGAGGTCGGTGTTTTCAACATTATCGGCGAGCGTCAATACGAGCTCTTTGAACTTTAGTTCAAGCAAAGCCTTGTCCGGTGCGTTGTTACTTTCGAAATACGGGATCATTGAAAGAAAAAATGTTTGCACCATTGGATTGTTGTCAATCGTAATGATGGGGTCAAACCGTTTGCTTGTTCTGGCTACCGGAGTTGCCTTGCTTTGCAGCGCCTCGCAGATGAATTCGTCGGGCATGAAAAAGAAAATAAAGCAGCTGGGCGTGTTGAACAGTTGTTCGGCAATACACGCGCCTTTCCTTACAAAAACGCACCGTCCTTTATGTAAGTTGTAAGACCCATTCGCAGTGTGCCACACCTCGCGGCCTTCAACGACGTACACGAAAAAATTGAAGTGGCTCCAGGCATCCTGATACTTGTTTTCAACCTGGCAATGGAACAATGTCATCAATGAGTCGCCGCAACTCATCTGCCGGAAAAATTCCGGGTCGTTCTTTACTTTTTCGTAGAGATTAAACAATTGCTTTGGTTGAGGCCCAAATTTACGATTTCACAACTAAAGGCTGTCCGAATAAGCAACCGAATATATACTTGACATCTAAAAACTGCTTTACTTCGTGGCAATGCACTTCCTAACCGATTCTCACATGAAATATCTTCATTTGCTGTTATTGATCTCATTGTCAGTTGTGTCTTGTAATAATCCGGAGCCGTCCGTTGAGCAAAAGACGGAAATGAACGGCCTTATCGGAACCTGGAAGCTTTTTAATGCTACGCTCGTAGAAAAAGGCGATACAACCGTCACGGATTATACGAAGGACATTTCATTTATTAAGGTGATCAACCCGACGCATTTTGCATTTCTTCGTCACTCCGTCAACAGTAAGGATTCGCTGCGCGTATTCAGCGCTGGCGGTGGCCGTTATACACTCAGGGACTCATTGTATACCGAGCAACTTGAATATTGCAGCGCACCCGAATGGGAGGGCCACGACTTTTCGTTCAACATCAGGATCTCGAACGATACACTTATCCAAAGTGGTGTCGAGAAGATTGAAAGCGCGGGCATCGATCGGCTGAATATTGAAAAGTATGTTCGCGTGAAAGAATAATCAGTGCTTCAAATACTTGTTGGCGACATTCGGGTGAACATAGGAGCTTCCATACCGCGCCATCATCAACATTGAAACGATATGGTAGATATCCGTTTCGGTTCTCTGAAATTGCCTGAGCAAGCCCATCATTGCATAACTGACAGGGTTAACCGAAGGAATGAACGTTTCCCATTCATAATCTTTTCCCCATATCAGTCCCTTCACTGTAATGCCCAGATCGGCATTGTGTTGAAGCAGGAACTTCAACATATCTTCACTTTTGTTTGCATGCTGGTTCACAGTATGAAACACTGGTGTTTGTCCCCCAAACCCGTTTGCATCGAAACCGGCCTCTGCGTCAATGTCCGCACCATGCTTCACCAATACTTCTGCGCACTGCACATGATTGTACTCGGCGCAAATGTGGAGAAGGGAAGCGTCAAGAAGAGGAGTGAACGTACAGTTGAAGGAATATCGTCGGTGTATTGGGCTCGAATCATCATGTAGCAAGTTGTCAAGGGTGGCTGAATCATCGAGCAATACCGCAAGAAGCGCTTTGTCGTCGAACTCAAGACCATTGTTTACAAATGCCCTTATACATTCTTTAAATCGGGGGCCGCGGCTGTACATATTGATGAGATGATGGATCAGCGGTTGCCCGGACAATACTGCGTTAGGGCTGACTCCCTGCCGGAAGCAGTCTTCAATGCCCTGAACAGAATGAAGTTCAAATTCGATGAGGATTTGCTGCAGAGGATCCATTCGAAAATTGGTTTACTTCAGTGAAAACATGAAGGTATTTAAAACAAGTCCCGTATGCGCACTACGATCCTGGTCGCTGAGCTGGTAGTAAGCACTTCTGGTGGGTCAAAGCGGTGTTCAGATGTATCGATGGAAACAGCGCGACCTATGTGTTAGCGCCACTTCATTACTCTGACTCTCGATTTGATCTTGTCCCCTTTCACCTCGACAATATACATGCCGTCCATTAGCGAGCTTAAATCAATTGATATTCGGTCGCCGCTGAATACCTGAGTTTGCATTATTCTCCCAGTTAAATCTAAGATGTTCACGATTCCCTTGTCGGGTTCATTTAATACAAGGGTAATCAGTCCGGGTGTCGGATTTGGGAACGCGCGGACGCTTTCTTGCGGTGTGTCCTGAAATGAAATCTCTTTTGTGACGCAGGCGTTCGCTACTATCGAAACGGTTGTTTTCAGCGAGTCGTTACCGCAATAGGCAGTTACTGCGTACGTGCCGGGCGGAAGTTCATAACTATGGTCGGATTGTAAATTACAAGCTGGCTCAACCGATCGGGCCTGTCTGAGCGAATCAAGTGACTGATTGAATACTATTTGGATGCTGTTTGATGACGCGCACATGCTTCTCGACCAAAATACAACTCTTCCAAGGTGCGGCGACGGAAAAGCTATTTCGCGCTTGATACAACTATCGCCGAAAATCCTAACCTGATATGTGACAGAATCATTGCCACAATACGCAGTCAGCTCGTAGTTGCCTGCTCTTAGAGTATACGTAATGGCATTGCCCTCGTTACAGGAAGGGGATGCACTCAAAGTGTTTCGAAGGGTGTCTATCCGACCATTCAAACGAACGATAATCTTTGATTCGCCCGCGCAAAACTTGCGTGTCCAAATTGTGAGATTCCCCAAGGGGAGTGTATCATAAATCAAATTACGCGTTACAAAAATGTCGGACAATCGGTTGCGCTTAACAGTTGCAGCAGTTATAAGCTGACCATCCTTGTCTCTAAACATTGAAATACGCGGATGATCCTGGATGCCAAATATATTCACTTCTCCAAACGGTAAAGTTTCGTTCAACGTATCCGGCAGCAAATCATTAAAACCGACTACGCCGTTGACACCAAAAATTGAATCGCGGCCGCCTTCGGGTTTAAATCCGACGAGCATCAATCCGTACCGCATATAACCCATGGGGCTCGCAGAGATATACCGAAATCCGACGCCACCAAGGATTAACCGGCCGTTCGACATGATGTGACCTTGGCTAAGCCTGAACTGTTCGCTGCCAAGATCCGCGGCAGTGAGACTTACATGACGGTAAGTAGAATCGTAGGTCAGGTCCTGGTTATGACGAGCAACCGATCCGTTTCTGAAGCTTGCTTGTGCCACCATGATCTTTCCGTCCTCGGTTTCAGACAGCAGGAAATTATAGGCCTCGTCACCCCGGTCGCTGGTATTCTGAGCAAAAAACCGACCGTCTTTATCGAATTTTAACAGCGCCAAACTCGGGTGGGCTCGTATTGAAACTACTATAGAAGAGTCTTTCAACACAATCATTTGTTCACCAACGCTATTGTTATTCAACCGTGATATTCCGCCGCCTCCAAAATTTGTATCAATTGAGCCGTCCTCGTTTAACCGCAATAGAAAAGTCTTAAGCTCCGGCTGAACATACGCACCAAATACCAATAGTTTGTGCTCATGATCGAATGCGACAATCGGATGACTCAACCATGGTAACACCCGCAACTCAACCCCGCCGTTCATGCCAAATGTTGAATCGGCGAATCCGTCTGATGTAAATCTTTCGAGCAGGATAAATGAATTGTTCGGTTCGGCGGCGATGACAGAGTAATAAACGATTCTTTCTTTCCGATCCAACAGCATGTTCTGCCAATAGACAGAAGTATAGAATCCTCCTGGAGTCCGGAGAATTCCATTTGTATGAAAAGAAGTGTCTTTGTCGCCATGTGCCGTCAAGCGAAAAAAGATGCGTTCTTTCATGTCTCCAGCGACCCCGATCATTCTTCCGTCGCGGAGTGGGCGCAGTGATAGAAGTTCGTCAACACTGCAGGAATAGTTTACCGACCCTTTGCCATTACGTCCATAAGCTGAATCGATCTGACCATCTGGATTGAATTTGCCAATTCTATCGGCGAATGAAGATACAAGCTGATTGTTTACTGCAACGGCAGTTGGTGTTGCAATTGTAAAGCCGTTATTGTATAAATCGATAAGTGCCGGTGAATGTTTTTCTGATGTTTTGTCCAATGTCCCGTCGGGGTTTAACTGCATCACGATGAGGTCTTGTCTCTGATTTTCCCAATTTTGTCCAAGGAACCATAAATTACGATCGAAGGGATCAAGGTGTCGGCCAATCAAATCGGTTCCAGATGCATTGAAGCGTGTTGCATTCGTGCCACCATTGTCTCCGAATGAAAGGTCTGCCATTCCATTTTTTAAAAACTTGTATTGATTCAGGGAACCTAGGTTAATGACGTTCAGCACAATGCTTGAATCGCTCAGTACAACCGTGCGAAACGAATAATCGCCACTCGCCTCGCCACTCGGAACAACGTTCGTTGAGCCGTATTGAAGCTTTGCAATGCCATTGTCTCCAAACGAAGCCGCAAACTTTCCTTCCGGAGTGATTTTTATCAATGTGGCGTAACCACTGAATCCGCTGAGAAGAATTGTTCCATCGGCGAACACGGTGGTGTTGGCCATTACCCAATAGTAAGACATCTTTATATTGAGTGTTCCTGCATCTGCAAATTGCGGATCAAATTCGCCATCGGCTTTGAATTTGTATATGAATATGCTGGAGTCGGTATGTTGTTCCATCCCAATCGCAATGAAGCCGCCGTCCGGAGTCATTGCCACATCTCTCAACAGTACGTCGTGTATTTTCTTTTGCTTGTATCCGTTGATACCATACGTTGAATCGGTACGTCCGTTGGTGTCGCCGCGCCATGTTACTATTGCGGTATCGAAAAGCAGGTGAGAAATAACGTAAACGTTTTTCTGGTCAGGCGACACGCGGACAAAATCACTCGTTCCGAAGTTTGAGAATATTGAGCGCCTAAAATCGAAAACACGAAGTCCCACATTTCGCAGGCCATTTTCACCGAAAGATGAATCAAGCGTTCCGGAGGGTTTCACCTTTACAATGATATTATCCTCAACAAGTGTACTCGCCACATTGAGCGCTTCCACCGACCGGGAGTATAGCGCATAGGAAGCCCCGGCACTGTCAACATCGAGATCAATGCATCGCCCAAATTTTGGGATTGAGTCGTATAAATTGATTAAGGAGGCGCCGTTTTGCCCGAATGACAGGTCCCGCGGCGGAAGCTTTTGAGCGGCACAATAAATTTGGCAAAGCAGCAGCACGCCAAGGAAGCGAATGCCCATGTAAGGGGTTTAGGGAGTATCAATATACTAATTGCTTTTTCCCCCTGCAAGCCTTCGACATAGTTAAATGTGCTAACCTTCCAACCTCGGGTCGCAGCGGCACGATACTAATTTTGCTTTTTTTCATAATGCATCACCACAATCCCGCAATCGAAGCCAGTTGATTTTACCAGACGCAGATTTCTCTTTCCCTCAATCTTGTCGAAGATCTGCCTTCCGATTCCAATTGCAGTAGGATTAATGAACAAATGGAAATCATCGATTAGTCCTTCTCTGATAAGATTCGACACGAAAGTTGCTCCACCGTAGGCGATAATATCGCCTCCTTCCTGATTTTTTAATGCATTGATTTCTTCTGCTAACGGTCGTTTTGCTATTGTCGTGTTCTTTCCTTCCATCTCATTGAGCGTATTGCTAAACACAATCTTTTGGGTATCCGTGAATTTCTTCCCTGCCTCCGCTTCCGGATTGGCAGCGTCGTTTGCAACGCTTGCCCAGTAGGGGATAAATCCTTCCGCAAGTTTTCGTCCGAGCACAATCGTTTCAACAGGATTTGTCAACTCTGTAACATATTCGCCGAGAGCCGCATCCCAGTTCATCTCTATAAAGTCCATCTCACCATTCGGGCCGCAAATGAACCCGTCAATCGTCATTTGTACTTGTAGTTTTAGCTTTCTCATCATGCAAATTTTACGCAAAAATACCGGAGCCATTCGTCCGAAAAGGATGGCAAAACCGTAATTATCAGGGTGTATTTCCGAACCTATCATTCACACGCGACGCTCATGGAAATTGTATTGAAAGTGCGCAAATGACCATGTAACTTGACGTACCTGCACACCGTCCCCCGCTTTCGGGCTCTCTATTTTTGTATCGATTCATTCACAACAAACTCATGTTTATGACACAGCTTAATTGTTATCTGAACTTCGATGGCAGGGCAGAAGAAGCTTTCAATTTTTACAAGCGAGTATTTGGCGGCGATTTCGCCGGAGGAATATCACGTTACAGAGACGTGCCCGATCTGCCCGGAAAAGAACACCTCAGCGAACAGCAACTGAACTACGTCATGCACGTTGCACTTCCCTTGGGAAACAACATGCTGATGGCTTCCGACGTAATGGAGGGAATGGGTCACCCTTTCCACATGGGCAACAACGTAAGCTTGTCGCTTCATCCCGATAGCAAAGAGGAAGCAGACAGGCTCTTCAACGAACTTTCAAGCGGTGGTCAGGCCGTAATGCCAATGCAGACGATGTTCTGGGGCGACTATTGGGGAATGCTTATCGACAGGTTCGGGATCAATTGGATGGTCAATTATCACAAGAAGTAAACCTTAATTATGAAGACCGCAAAACCGGCAACAGTAGAGCAGTATATCGCAGCGTTTCCCCAGGCGACGCAAAAGATACTCAAGCAAGTACGCAAAGCAATTAAACAGGCAGCGGAAGGATCGGAAGAAAGTATCAGCTATGGGATCCCGACATACAAACTTAACGGGTCGCCCGTTGTTTACTTTGCCGGTTATGCCGGTCATATTGGATTTTATGCGACACCAACGGGGCATAAGGAGTTTGAAAGCGATCTGGCCGTTTATAAACAGGGCAAGGGATCCGTTCAATTTCCGATCAACGAACCAATGCCGATCGAACTGATTACACGGATCGTATTGTTCAGAATGAAAGAAGTTGCAGGAAAGGCAAAATTCAAACCAAAGAAATAGTTGGAGTATCTTGGGAACAACTCCACCCAATGGCTGGTTTTTCAAGACGTAAACTCATCAAAAGATCGTTATGGGCCGCGGCCATCCTATTCGTATTCATGAATGTGATGGCTATATTTCATTCGTACAAGTTCACTCATTTTTTAGGTCAGGAGAAGCGCACTGAAGATCCTTCCAAATTATCGGCAGGTAAAAGGATCAACACACTGCTTTTTGGTGTAAATAATCCGAAGCCGCGGAACAGAAAGCTGCCGGCACATGCGTTTGAAACAATTACAATACAAAGTAATAAAACGATTGAATGCTGGAGCATCGCAACTGCGGCGCCAAAAGGTACCGTCGTAATTTTTCACGGATACAGCGGCGATAAATCATCGATGCTCGACAAGGCAGATGAATTCCTTGCACAGGGATACAATGTGCTCCTCGTAGATTTTATGGGGTCAGGCGGCTCGGAAGGAAATCAAACAACGATCGGTTACTTCGAATCGGAGCAGGTGAAATCCTGCTATGATTATTTGAAGAAGAAAGGGGAGGAGAAGATAATTCTGTTTGGAACTTCGATGGGTTCCGTAGCGATCATGAAAGCGATTGCCGACCATGACCTTCAACCTTCCGCCATCGTAATTGAATGTCCATTCGGTTCAATGTATAAAACAGTGTGTGCCCGTTTCCGACTGATGAAGGCGCCGACATTCCCGATGGCAGGCCTCTTGGTTTTTTGGGGCGGAGCTCAAAATGGCTTTTGGGCATTCGGCCACAATCCAACAAAGTATGCTGAAAGAATTTCCTGTCCCACTTTGTTATTGTATGGCGCAGAAGATAAAAAAGTAAGCATCGAAGAAACGAACGGGATTTTCAAAAACCTTAAGGGGATCAAAGAGCTCGGTATATTTCCCGATGCCGGTCACGAAAACCTTTTCGCAAAGGATCGTGACCGGTGGCGGAAATCAGTTTTTTCGTTTATTGCTTCCCGTTAGTGGTTACCTCGCATTAGGCGACACCTTAGGATCAGCCTTTGGCTTAGGGTCAATTCTGGGCGGGCGCTTCACGTCTGGCTTTGTACGGGGTACCGAAAGATCGCGGTTGATGTCGATGATCACTTTTACAATATCAAGAACAGGACCTCCGATGCCAAGACGTTGTGCGTTGGAATTCGCAGGAACCGCCTGTAAGCCTGTCGGGTCAAACACTACGTAATCGTTGTTCACTTTCCCCGCGCTGTCAAGAACTCCGTCCGGAACATATACCTGCATTCTCACTTTCTGGTAACTAACCGGAAACACACGCAGATAATAATTTTCGGATTGTTTGTACCACTGGTCGTTCTTGAAGTTCGCACGTCTCACTTTCGGCATTTCACGCAGCACCGCAATGCGTTCGTACGCTTCATATGACGATGTACCCATCTCGAAGAGGCGTTTCATTTCGCTTCCATATTTTCCGCCTCCCGGAATATGTGACGAGACGGTTCTTACAACTCCAAGCACTCCGCCCTTCAATTCAAATATTTGCTTGCTGGTAAGCAATTGCTCGGCGTCGTTGCGAACGTCGCGCGACAGTTTATTGTAATCCGATCCACTGACGACGGACCACAAGAGTAACTGAACGTTTCTCTGGTTGATGTCAGATCTCGATCGCGAGTTGTACAGGATCGACTGAACGATTTCTTTCCTGTACCCGGTCATTGGCGCATGCAGGTATGCATGGTTTGGCGTAGGATCAGGAGTGCCGGGTTGCAAACAATATGTTTTGAATTCGCCTTCGTAAAAGCCGGGTTTCAATACGAAAGCTCCATCGTTTGTGCGTGGAAGATTTGTTAACGAATCGGGCTTCATGCCGGCAGTGAGATCGTTATCCGAAGACAGTGCCGGCTGCTTGTCTGAGTCACGTTCTGAATGATTCACCCTCGAGCTGGTAGAGCAGGAGGCGAGAACAAGGAGAAACGTAATTCGGAGTAAAGTTGTTGACATATGGTACGATTTAAGGGTATGCGTTTGTTACGGATCATCACCAACAAAATCACTCAATTAATTCGTAACAAACGCA
>JAESFU010000119.1_pt1 | contig 123805 bp, 96 predicted proteins | sample 9269461 | NCBI WGS metagenome assembly JAESFU01 (sample SAMN14502556, study PRJNA617107) | algae metagenome | isolation source: Stenomitos rutilans HA7619-LM2 and co-occurring heterotrophs from cave walls | place: USA: Waikapalae cave, Hawaii | collected 2009-07-28
CATTGGCTCCTTTGCCGACCTTTCGGACATTGTACTTACGCATTCGCTTATCGGCAGCGACACTGAAGTGAAGGGAGAAAGCAGAAGTTTAAACATTGGTGACAATACCGAAATCGATCTCGGCGAGTCTTGATAAGTTCCGCCTGATATTTTATTTCCAATATTGTGGAGCTGAGGAAATTGCAGTAACTTTCGTGGGTAATGCAACATTTTGTAAAACGATGTTGTCATTACCCGGATGATTGACGCAAGTCATGAATCTTTGAAACTTTTAGTTATGAGAGATAAGAAATTCCTTGTGTTATTATTGTCTCTCCTGCCGCTTTCTTTAATGGTAAAAGCAAACCACGGAAAAGATGGAAAGTCGGAGCCTGCTTTACAAGGCTATGTGTCGGATGCTGCATCAAGGAAACCAGTTCAGGGAGTAACCATCTCAATCACATCACCCAAATTGCAGGGTGAAAAGTCGTTTATTACCGACGCTTCCGGAAGTTTTAAAATCAGCCAGTTGCCTGCCGGTGAAGTAACTATCATTCTCGAGAAAAAAGGTTACAAGCCTTATCGCCGCGACGGTGTTGTTGTGAAAGAAGGAACAAGTATCAAACTTACGTTCGATCTGAAAAATGAAACAGTAGCTGCGGAGAATGATATTTTCCATCCCTTGTTGAGGATGTTGGAGGGGTAGGGCTTTGAGCCATGGGCTTTGAGCTTTGAGCTTTGAGCTTTGAGCTATGGGCTTTGATACTTGTACTGAGCAAAGTATATACTGAATCGTGATAAAGAAGTCCGCCAATTGGCGGACTTTTCTTTTTGTTTTTCATCGTCGCTTTCTGAGGCGCTATTCACATAAGCACTCGTTTAAAAGCAGAGAGCTATGGGCTGTTGGCTCAAAGCTCATAGCTCAAGGCTCAAAGCCCAAGCTCAATCTTCCGACGTATTAATCTCCAGATCCCCACGTTTCTGTTCAATCTTCACTTCTCCTGTGAGGTAGCGACGATATTTCTTTGCGGTTTCCTCGGGCAATGCCTTGCCATTCACGCGCACCTCGCCGTTTTTGGATTCGATCACAAAATCTTCGTTCTTGTTTAGCAGTCCCTCACTGTGCATTGCATCCGTCATCTCTTTATAACCTTCCAGCTGCTTGCGGGCCTTTGCCAGGTGACTTGATGCATTTTTAAGTTCGTTGCCAATGCCTTCGCCGTCAACGCGCATATCCTTCCTCGCGCGCTGCATTTCTTCTTTCGCATCGTTGAGTTCTTCCCGCAGTTCGTTGAAGTCGATCTCTTCGTGCGCACGGCTAATTTCTTTTCTGGCGTCTTCCATCGCGTGTGCCATCTGCTCTCTTGCCTCACGCAAACTCTCTTCAATTTCTTCTTTGTTTACTGAGTTCTTAGCCTCTTCCATGGCCTCCCTGATCGATTCGTTCACTTCATCCATGTCAAGATGTTCCACCGACTCACGAATCTCGTTCTCGATCTTTTCAAAGTCAATGTCTTTGAGAGAGTGCTCGAGTTCATTCTCGATCTTCTCAAAATCGATCTCCTTCAGCGACTCGAGTGCTTCTTCGTGAATCTGATTCAGCTCAGCCTGCCGGGCGGATAATTCGGCCTGCAGTTCGATGTGTTCGAAATCGATTTTTTCAAGTGCTTCCTGCAGTTGGTGCTCCACCTTTTGCCAGTCGTGTTCCTTTGCCTCTTCGAGCGACTTTCTCGCTTCATCGAGCTTGCGGAGATGGTAATCAAAGTCTTTTTTCTCCTCGCCGCGTTTTTCTTTCTTGCGCGACGGAACGGTGTCTGTGTCTTGAGGTGACTGTTGATAAATTCCCTTGACATCCTTCACGGTCCATGCAATTCCAGCAATGAGGAGAACGAATAAGATTGTGAAGCCGCCGATAGTTGCAGATCGATTCTTTTGCATTTTCATGGCCAACGTTTTAATGGTATACGATAAATTTCGTATGAATGTACGATTGATTTCGTAATCACCAAAAAACGGATTGTTAACGTTCTCGAATCTGCGGAGCAACAGCTTGAAACCGGAATCGTTGCAGCGTTCCAGCTTTTCAGTTGTTGAGGAGACTTATGTCGACTGGATGCTTATTCCGCGATCACCGGCACACTTGGATTGCCGGTCTCGCTCACTGCTGAAACACCAAAAAAGTAATTGTCTTTCGAATGCGGTAGAACTATTTCCGGCCTGCTGGTTGTGAAGCTTCGCTGCCACACGGGTGAACTGGTTTCACGCATGAGAACTGTGTACGACTGTGCACCCGGTGATCGACTCCACGAGATGCTCGTTTCATTCGTTAAGCCGGAGGTATTCAGTTTCACATTACCCGGGCGGGAAGGAGCCTTTGCCATGCTTGCCAGGGCCGCGATGTTCAATGCTGTGTTCTTCCTGAGGTATTCGTAGTCGATGAATTTTGGAAGGTCACCATATTCGATGCCGTTCTCTGTTCTCAGATCCTGATGTTGCTGCGGGTAATTTTCGTTGGTCTCAGTGATCCGGATCGCCGGAAAACCTTTCTCAAGAAATGGCATCTGATCGCCGCCGCGCAGGAAGCGGTCCGATCGGTAAACGAGCTTTACGTTCAGATTCCTGACATACTGGTTACAGATTTCATGTATATATCGTGCAAGCTGGCGGCTTTCTCCGTCATTTTCCAATCCTTTTCTGCGGATATCACGTTGAATCGATCCGGTGTCGGAAAAGGGTAATCCTTCGCTGAACACACGAACCGTGGTGTTGTCGCGGATGCCTGTGCCGCTGGACAAACTATTGCCGATGATATCATTGTTCAGAACAGCCTGCACGTTCCATTTTTCATTTGCTGCCACGGCAGCCATATGGCTTCCGCCAAATAAGCCCTGCTCTTCACCCGTGAATGCAACAAACACGATCGTACCGCTGAATCGCGAGCCGCTCAGGATTCGCGCCGCTTCCAACACTGCAGCGACTCCGCTGGCATCGTCGTTTGCTCCGGGTGCGGCCGACCTCGAATCATTAACATCCGAGGCGCGACTGTCGAGATGCGCACTGATGATGTAGATCCGTTGATTCTGTTCATCGGTACCCTTCAGTGTGGCCACAACATTCGCAAGTTCCGCATCGCGCGTAATTCTTCGCCCATTGGCTTTTTCTGTCCACCTGTCGAGTCGTGCGGTCAATCGTCCTCCGCTCCGTGCAGCAAATTGGTTGAATTTTGTAAGTACCCATTGCCTTGCCGCTCCGATACCTGATTTCGGATCGGTGGTGGTGCTCAAGGTGTGGCGCGTTCCAAATCCGGCAAGTGTTTCAATATAATGCCTGAGCGAATCGGCATTGACCGTCGATACATATTGTTCGATCTCCGGATCAGGAGGAACGAATTTCGTTTGTGCATCAACGTTAGCTGAAACTATTAGCAAGATGATGAGTGCATATATACGGCACATGCTCTGATTTTCATTTTTATGCATAACAATAGCTGACGCAATACTTGTTCAAACTTACTGGAATACCAAGCCTTGGCTGACAGCTGACAGCTGATAGCCAAAATCCAAAAGCCATCCACGTCAAAGGCCCGCTACCCCCTAATCCCCCACTTCCACATTTCCTTCCATGTGATCTTCTTTCCGTACAACAGAATTCCGGTTCGATAGATCTTCGCGCTGAGCCAGGTTGTAAACACGAAGCCGCCTCCAAGCAACAGCATGCTCGTGATCAGTTGCCACCAGGGGACAGTTCCGGGCACACCAAACGGAATCCGCGCCATCATGATGATGGGCGAGAAGAATGGCACGAGACTGCTCCATGTAGCCAGTGAACCTTCCGGATGAATGATCGCATTGATCATTATGATCAGAGCAACGATGATTGGCATTGTTACAGGCAGCATCAGCGTTTGCACGTCCTGCGAATCGTCGTTAACCGCACTTCCGATGGCCGCGAACAACGCCGCATAAAAGAGGTAACCAAATAAAAAGTAATATAAGAAGCAGAAGATGATAAGCGGCCAGTTCACCGATGCCAGTTGATTTTGCGCTTTTGCAAAGTTGCGCATCGCTTCGCTTGCCTGCGGATTGCTGCCCGGCATTTGCGCGTTCCCCGACTCAACCTGTGCCAGAACTTCGGCCGGAATCATAGCACCGGCAATCGTGGTAAACAGCAACAGTAGAATGATCCATAGAAAAAATTGCGTAAGTCCCACTGCGCCGATGCCAATGATTTTTCCCATCATCAGCTGAAACGGTTTCACTGATGACACGATTACTTCCGCGATCCTGTTGGTCTTCTCTTCCATCACGCCGCGCATGACCATCGAGCCATAGATCAGTAGCGTTATATATATAAGGAAGCCTGCTCCATATCCAACTCCATATGCCACTCCCGAATTTCCCGACTTTTGTTTGTCCAGCGTATCGAGTATCACCGACTGCGCCCTCAGTTCTCCGGAAGCGTTTCTAATCGAATCGATTTTTTTCGTGTCGAGTCCCGACGACGAAAGCAAATGGTCCTCATACTCTTTTCTCAATTTGCGGTTGACCTGTTCGTTGGCCATGACGCCGAAATTCTTCTTTGAAAAAATCCGCCAGTTCGGATCCTTGTTGAATGCGTGGTTGGGCGACACAAGCACTGCCGTGTATCCCTTTTGTTCGAAGTTGGTAAGCGTAACAGTTGGATCCGCGACGAACTGGATGCCTCCGGCACTGTCGGGTTCGGGAGTAAATACACCGGTATTGTCAACCACGGCGATCGACTCATTGTCTTTATTGCTGACGGTCACAGCAATGATGACGCCGAGCAGAGCGGCAAACAGCAATGGGGTCAGAAACGTCGAGAGCAGAAACGTCTTTTTTCTTACACGTGTCAGGTACTCCCGTTTGATGATCAGTAGAGTCTTGTTCATTTCCTATGTGGTTGTTGCCTGGAATTGTCTTGATAATGGAGTGCCTTCCACGAGTTTGATAAAGATCTCATTCAGCGAAGGAAGAAGTTCGTTGAATGAAACGATGGAAGTATCACTGTTGATGAACTGTCGTAAGATGTCGTTGGACGTATAACCTTCGTTGATGCGGACGGTAATCGACTTGTCTTTTGAGGTAACCACTTCAAACGCCGGAGATACCGGTGGGGGCAGGGCACCGTCAAACTCAACACGGAAGAGGTTTTCCTTGAATTGTTGTTTCACTTCCGAAACAGTTCCGTCGAGGATTTTTTTTCCTTTGTTCATCAGGATGATGTGATCACAGATCTCTTCAACCTGTTCCATGCGGTGCGTGCTGAAAATGATCGTGCTTCCACGTCGTGCGAGTTCGTGAATTTGTTCTTTAATAAGATTTGAGTTGACGGGATCGAGACCGCTAAAGGGCTCATCGAGGATGATCAGTCGCGGTTCATGGAGCACGGTTATCACGAACTGAAGTTTCTGACCCATGCCCTTGCTTAGATCCTCCACTTTTTTGTTCCACCAGCTTTGCATCTCGAATTTGATGAACCATTCTTTGACTCGTTCAAGTGCTTCAGCTTTTGAAAGACCTTTTAGTTGTGCGAGATACAATGCCTGTTCGCCGATCTTCATTTTCTTGTAGAGACCACGTTCTTCAGGCATATATCCGATGAGTTGCGAATCGCTCATCGGGTTGAATTTTTTGCCATCAAACAGTATCTGACCATCGTCGGGATAAAAGATGCCCGTGATCATCCGGATAAGTGTCGTTTTACCGGCACCGTTAGGTCCAAGCAAACCGAAGATGCTTCCCTTCTGCAGAGAAAAACTTACATCATCGACCGCTTTCTGGGTGGCGTAGTATTTTTTCAGATTCTGGAGCTCGAGAATTTTCATCGGTTTGAGTCTGTTCGATTGTAATTGTCAGTTCCAATAAGTCGCAATTTTGCGACTATGTTACAATCAGGCAAGTTATCCTGAATCGCGCACAAATAGTAGGTTGTTCAACGAATTCCGGCGGTGATTTTCGCGGCTATCAACGTGGCAACCCGTTCTCCGTCCATTGCCGCACTGACGATGCCACCTGCATACCCCGCGCCTTCTCCACAAGGAAATAAGTTGGTTACCTGCGGATGGTTCAGCCCGTCTTTGTCGCGCGGAATGCGTACAGGTGAAGAAGTGCGAGATTCTGTGGCGACGATCATTGCTTCATTCGTAAGATAGCCGGGCATGAGGCGGTTGAATTCACGGAAGGCCTGTTGCAATGCTGACGCGATTGTTTTAGGAAATACCGAGGCGACGTTTGAGGAAATCGTTCCGGGCAGATATGAACATGCAGGGAGATCTGCGGAAATTTTTCCGGATGTAAAATCAGCAAGACGCTGACCTGGCGCGACATATTTTCCGCCACCTGCTTCGAAGGCGTTTCGTTCGATGCTTTGCTGCAGGCGCAATCCGCACAGTGTGCCATCTTTTTCGAACGGTTGAAGGTCCTTCGCGTCGATAGCGGTTACAATGCCGGAGTTCGCGAATGGATTATTTCGTTTGGATGGCGACCATCCGTTCACGACGAGTTCTTCGGGTCCTGTCGATGCCGGCGCGATGATCCCGCCAGGGCACATGCAAAAAGAAAAAACGCCTTTGCCAAAAACCTGTCGAACGAGACTGTATGACGCTGGCGGTAAGAATTCGGGTCGTTTGTGAGCGTGGTATTGGATTTCATCAATAAGAGACTGCGGATGTTCGACTCTCACGCCGATTGCGAATGGTTTGTATTCGATCGCGATTTGTTTGAAGTGAAGCATCAGATATATATCGCGTGCAGAGTGTCCTGTTGCAAGGATCACCGCATCTCCTTTATACGAATCACCGTCGCGTGTCACGACAGCGTCGATCTCATTGTTGCGAATAAGAAGATCGGTCACATTTTTTTCGAACAAGATCATTCCGCCTCTTGAAATGATTTCGCTTCGGATGGCTGTAATGATATCTGGAAGTTTGTTGGTGCCAATATGCGGATGTGCATCGTACAAGATGTTTTGCGCGGCTCCGAATTGCACGAAGATGTTGAGTATTCTATTGATGTCGCCGCGCTTATTGCTGCGCGTGTAAAGTTTGCCGTCGCTGTAAGTACCTGCTCCGCCTTCGCCGAAGCAATAGTTGCTGTCGGGGTTCAATACTCCTTCACGGTTGATTGCAGCGAGATCTCTTCTTCTTGATCGGACATCTTTGCCTCTTTCAAGGATCACAGGCCGGATGCCGGATTCAAGAAGCCTGAGAGCTGCGAACAAGCCTGCCGGACCCGCACCAATAATGATGACGGTGCGGGACTTTTGATCGACTTGCTGGAGCTGAAGTTTTGATACATCGCGTTCCACGAACGGCTCATCGATGAAAGCGATGACGGAAAGCCGCATGAGGATTGACTTTGAGCGTGCATCTACAGAACGCTTGATGATGTGAAAACCTGATACACTTGCGGCGTCGATGCTTTCGTGAGTGGCAATTGTTTCACGAATCACATTTTCTTGAGCCGCCTGCTCGGGACGAAGGTGAATAATGATCTGTTTTCGCATGTCGTTAGGGATCTATCCTAAAAAACATCTACGCGAGATGAAAATTTTTTTACGGTTTAAGGTAAAACAACTACCGGCTGTCGGTAAATATTGTATTTGTACCCGGAACAAAAAAATTGATTTGGATAACAATGTGGGGAGCCAAATATTTGTAACTTCAAACTTATCACCAGCGTATTATGAGGAAAGAATTCCGGTTGTTAGTTTATCTGTTTCGCTTTCTCTTCTTTCCTTTCCACAAAATCAGCTTTACGACGTGTTCAGGTTCCGAAGGGTGCCATTTTGCAAGGCACAAAGGGTCGCATGAGCCTTCAGGGTTCGGATTTCGCATCATCTTCCACGGATACATCCATTATTCAAAGCATTATGGGCGCTTGAGAGCTGCCGACCGACCGGTTCTGCCGGCTGAGTCGTACGGTGCGACAAGCAAGCTGATCTTATATTAAGATCAATCTTCTGTTGACGCTGTTTTTGCAGGCTTCAACATGAAGAAGGAATTTCGCGTGCAGCGATATTCGAGGTAATGATGCGAATTGGTTGAAGATGACATCAGTGCGGATAAATGCCGATCGAGGATGGCGAAAGAAAGAGCGGCGAGAGAGAAAAAAATGATCATTGATTTTCGTCAATTTTTGTCTTGAAGAAATTTTGAAGAAAATTTGTGATCAGCTGAAACACTGATGTGGAGCGGGTTTCAGAAGATTGAAATTTTGTGATAGTAGATTTACTGAGAATTTCAAGAGAAATATTTTTTCTTCAGGCAAATGGTGAAAATTGGTTGAGAAAAAATTTTTTATTGGAGAAAAAATTTTGATATTCGTCCCCCTGCGTTATTTTTTTGTGAGCAAAATTTTCTGAACTGTGAGTCATTCAACACCGCAAATTTTAACTCAACATAAATTGCTAAAACTACCAATGACTAAGTCTTTTGATAAAGTATGGAGCAATTGCCTCGACATAATTAAAGACATAGTTGAGTGGCAACATTTCAAAACCTGGTTCGAACCAATCCGCCCTGTCGAGTTAAAGGAAAACATTCTTGTGATTCAGGTACCCAGTCAATTTTTCTATGAGTATCTTGAAGAGCATTATGTGAATTTATTGGCAAAAACTTTGAGGAGGATATTAGGGAAGGATGCGCGGCTTGAGTACAGGATAATGGTTGACAGTGGCAATCATCAGAGTAAGCCTCTCACTATGGATGTTCCGGCACATGGGTACAAAACTTTTTCAAACAATGAAATGGATTTTCCCTTGGTTATAAATAATCCTGTGAAGAATCCTTTTGTGATTCCGGGTTTAAAGAAGATGCAGATCGACCCGCAGTTGAATCATATATATACGTTTGAGAATTTCATTGAAGGAGATTGTAACAGGGTTGCGAGGAGAGCTGGCAAGACCGTTGCCGAGAAGCCGGGTGCGAGTTCTTTCAATCCTCTTGTATTATATGGAGGTGTTGGACTAGGGAAGACGCATCTTGGTCAGGCGATCGGGAACGATACGAAGAGGCTTCATCCGAATAAGGTTGTATTGTATGTAAGTTCGGAGAAGTTCATCAACCAGTTCCAGGATCATAGCAGGAACAATGCGATCAATGACTTCATTCATTTCTACCAGATGGTGGATGTGCTGATCATCGATGATGTTCAGTTCTTCAATCGTGCGGAGAAATCACAGGATGCCTTTTTTGCAATCTTCAATCATTTGCATCAAAGCGGCAAGCAACTGATATTGACTTCCGACAAATCGCCGAAGGATCTGGAGGGAGTGCAGGAGCGTTTGTTGAGCCGGTTCAGATGGGGATTGAGTGCGGATCTTCAGACTCCGGATTATGAAACGAGGATTGATATATTGGAGAGGAAGATGAAGAACGACGGCCTTGAGATGCCGAGGGAAGTGGTGAAATATCTTGCGTATAATATCAACAGCAATGTGAGAGAGTTGGAGGGTGCGTTGATATCCTTATTGGCACAATCTTCGCTTAATAAGCGTGAAATCGATCTTGACTTGGCCAAGAGAGTACTCCGTAATTTTGTGAAAACCAGCAGTAAGGAAATTACTATAGATACCATACAGAAAATGGTATGTGAGTTTTTCGATGTGCCATACGACAAACTTCTGCAGAAAACCCGCAAGCGTGAGATAGTACAGGCGCGACAGATCACGATGTATCTGGCGAAAGCGTTTACAAAGAATTCGTTGAAAACGATTGGTGAGCATTTTGGGGGAAGGGATCATACGACGGTGATCCATTCTTGTCAGACTGTGAAAGATTTGATGGACACGGATAGTACGTTTCGTGAAAGTGTGGTGGAGTTACAGCAGAAAGTACAGCTTGCTGCGATGTAGGAAAACAAGTCTGGCTAAAAACGATATTTCAATCCCGGCCGAAGTGCCGGGATTGTCGTTTAATAAAACGTTTGGGTGTAAGGATTTTCAACTTATTTTTGCCGTCCTTACAAAAAGGGTGAGGTGCCTGAGTGGCCGAAAGGAACGGTTTGCTAAACCGTCGTACGGGTTAAACTGTACCGAGGGTTCGAATCCCTCCCTCACCGCAAGATCAGTAAATAGTGCTCCGCAAGGAGCATTTTTTATTGCCGGACGCGGAGCGAGCTTGCTCGCGGAAGCGGGAGGCGATAAAAAATGAAAGCGCGAAGCGCGTCACCTATTTACTGATCTTGACGACCCGCCACTTGTGGATCGCGAAGCAATCCCTTTTTCCGACTTAGCGAAGCGAACGGGCGCTGGTTGATCTTGACGGCCTACCACTTGTGGATCGCGAAGCAATCCCGACTTGTCGCGGGAGGCGATAAAAAATGAAAGCGCGAAGCGCGTCAGCTATTTACTGATCTTGACGACCCGCCACTTGCGGATCGCAAAGCAATCCGTTTTTCCGGCTTAGCGAAGCGAACAGGCGCTGGTTGAACTTGAGAGTCTTTAGTTGCGGATCAGGGCAGCAAATCCTGTGTTTTAGGATAATAAGGCTACTAAAGAGTAAACTTCGGCAGAGACAGGCTTTGTTTTCGATGCAATCATGATTTTCCCGGACGAAAGAAGCCTACAGCAAAGATTGACAGAACGGATACAGCCACATAGATGGAAACAATAACATTGCCCCTGATTCTTTGTGACTTGCTCTCTGCCGCATACTTTTTCAACAGCCTATTTGATCGCTCACCTTTAAAATAAACAAAGGCTAAAACAAACAGCACTATAGTAAGGGCGACTGCTCGCATTCGATTTGAGAAAAGAAAGGGCATCAGATCTATTTTAGCCAGCAAAGCATCAATGACGAGTAAATTCACGCTTACTAATCCTGCCAAGAAAACGGGAGTAACAAACTGAGGAATATCTCGTAAGGAACCTTTTAACGTTGCTTGGTACAACTTGTAATATAAATAGTCAAACATATTCTTGTTGGTTTTTCGCTTTCCGTCATCATAACTCATTCTTCACAGGTCGTATCTGGATGAAAGCAGAAAAAGGCTGCCTTCGACGCTTACTTTCTCGACTTTTTATTTCCATCAAGGTTTGAAAGCACAACTTCCATGTGAAGGGTCGGCCGAAGAGAAAGAATAAAATCATGAGCCCGCCGTAACAATCGGATAAAACAAGAACGAGAGGTTTACAATAAGTAAGATTGCAAGCGCCCCCCAGTTTCTTTTCCAAGCAAAGAAACACATCAAAAGAAGACAAAAGGAAAAGCAAATGAGGTATATAATATATGCACCGCGTGAGGCGTAAATAGAATGGTACCCCACAAATTCACTTTCAAAAGGATACATCGAACCATATTCCGGAAGTGACGAAACTTCGATTACGTTTAAAGTTATTGCACCAGCACAAATGACTGAGATCGTCGTTTGAAGAATGGGCACTGTTCTTTTCATTTTATTCTGACCACATTGCAAGTGCTCGTATTTGTAGGTTCAGACCACGACATACACTTCCTTCGTCACAATACTTAACCAATACCATTTATTTCCAAGTTGTCCAACTCTTCAGAATCTATATCTACTTCAATGTTCCAATAGTAACTGCACCCGTCATCAACAGCAACTATTTCTTTCGAAATAGATTCGTGTTCTGTCTTGTTCCATAAACAATTTATCCAGATTACTTTCTGCCCTTTAGCATTCATAAACCCGACGTATTGCCTGCAATACTTTGTCAAGTTTTCGTGGATAATAGGACAGGTAGGGATTTGATTAACTTTCTTTTCGTTTATCTGCTTCAGCTTTTGCCTTAGTATCCATTCTGCTTTTTCGACGTCCGCTGTCGACGAAGTAAAGCGAGTGCTTTGACGTTTGATTGATTTGAATACGAAGTGGCTCGAATGGAAGATGTAGCCTTGATAGCCTTCTCCACTTACATATACTGAGGGCTGCCCCGTCGCAACAATCGAAGTCATTGAAAGAACCAAAAGGCTTACTACGATTCGCTTCTTGTAAGAATCAGCGTGCCGTTGTTTTCCGTGGATTGATATCGTCGAAAATTTGCTTCGCACTGAACAGTATGCCAAATGATAGCAACAAAATAGGAAAAATATAATATGGTTCGAAACCTGCATCCAGCAACTCAAATAGCAAGAATGAAAACAGAATCAATACACAGAGTTGATAATGGATTTTGTACCTTCTACCTGGGTCCAATCATCCCAATACTATCAATAGTATTCGAAACGAATCATATGATCACTGTCAATCCTTAAAATCATTTTGTGAAACTATTATTTGCATTTGTTTTATCTTTTTCTTCCTGCTTTACAGCAATTGGACAAGACAGCACAGCTATAGATGCAGCGAAGAAAGGCATATCAAAGCTTTGGACGGACTGGAATCAGGCGAGGCTGAATCGAGACCGCAAAGCGTTGGAACAACTCTTTGCGCCGGATTATGTTTGGGTCCACGGGGTTGGGTACATGGACGATAAAACAGCCGCCATTAATGATCAGCTCAACACAGATTCTATACAAGGTATACCTGTCCCTGACTTAAGCCGATTGCAGGTTTACGGAAATGTTGCTTTGTTGAGAAGGTTGCAAAAGACTCCGCAGGGTTCTTCTTACTACACCAGCATCTTTGTCTTCCAAAACAACAGGTGGGTGTTCGCTCACGGTCAGACAACCTTCTTCCAGCCGGAACGCAAATTCATACAACTCGCTGGGGAAGACCTGAGGGACTTCGCCGGGAGATACGAGCGGGAAGGGCGCTTCCTTACTATTACAAATGAACAGGATACTTTGAATGTACAAATGACCAGAATTCCCAAACGTAAAATTTCGCCGGTTGCTGCAAATATTTTTTTTGATAAGTTGGGTTCGGAGTACACCTTCTTCAAAAACGCCCAAGGGCAGGTAACGCATTTTACCGTCCGTTTGCCCAACAATCCTGAAGTCCAATGGAAAAGAGTAGAGTAAAACCAGAGTCTGGCAAGCTGCCAACAACATCAGTTGTGTAAATCGACGTGGTTTGAAATTTCGGCTGAGCGTTACGATTTTTTTTCGAGGCGTATTTCTATGACCGCTCGTTCCTTTACTTTGTTGCTACTCTGACATTAAGCCGGTGTACAGCTCATTTCGTCGTTTTCAGATTTTTTATAGCTTTTGATACCATATGGACAATTCCGTACAACAGAGCGAACCAAAAGAACGCATTAACTGGTATCAACCACAAAGAATCACTGAAATCAAAAGGACCGGTAATGAAATAAATCAGCGACTGCTCCAAAAAATTTCTCTTGCTTCCCCAGGATAACGATAACAGGAAAGGAAAGACTAACAGACTCCCAAAAATATAGACTATTCCAAATATCAAAAAATATACAAAGAATCTGCTCATAGTAGTGAGTAAGCGATCCACGATTATTTGATTACATCAGGTCGCGTGAATTCGATTCGCCTTTGGACCGCATCGGTCCCTCGAATATCGACGTCCACAAACCATTTCCCTGCGTATTGGAACACGAAGAAATGGTATTCATGTCCATTATTTCGATTCGTTTTGATATGTCGGAATTTAGCCAGCAGCGAGTCGTTTAAATAGATACGCCAATCGTTTTCTCCATATCCGTTGGGAATGTGAAAACGATTGACTCCATTGTACACGATAATGTTGCGGTAGTCAGGTAGCAAGTCTAAAGAAACGCGCACCCTTAAGTGTGAGGCAGGGCTTTGAACGCCTACGTGAAGCTTGTTTTCTGCTGTTTCGCATCCAAGACAAACAATCTGTACAGTTGCAATTATTACAGCTTTAAATATCATCGTGATAGAGGAGTAGTTGATGCGCTGACTCATATTTTTTCTCAATTGTTCCTCGGAAGTAGCCGAGCGAGCAACTGCTTCGCCGTCAACACGGGCAACTGGGGCAGGGCCTTTCTTGTGAGTCGCGCGTCCATTGAAACAAAGTAATCAAGCTTGCCTGTAAGGGCAGTATAATACTGCAAAGCATCCTCTAGATCCTCAATGCTTGAATTTGTTGCCTGAACCGCCGTTGCGTGATTGCAGTCTATGACTGTTACATCATTCAGCAGACTTCCGATGATAGCTTTGGCGGTTGAGGCATTATAAGCTTTCGTCAAAAAGTATGATGTGATATGCAGAACAGCCGGAGTCGTAAACGCTTCCAGTTCGCGGCTTATCGCCATTTGCATCAATTTACTCGCTTCCGGAAAGGTCGATCTTTTGAGGGTGAGGTCGAGCAAATAATTCGCGTCAAGAAACACTTTAGAAGCCATATTTTCCCTTTCGGTCCTCATAGTAACGTTCAACTGAAGCCTTTTCACCAGCTCCCTTCGGTGGCCGTAGTCCGTCGAGCAGTTCCAGAATATTTTTCTTACTTGGCTTCTTACTGATCAGCTGCTTCAGGTATCCTTCTATCAATTGTGAAAGTGAAATCTTGTTTCGGGCGGCATAACGTTTCGCATCCCGAACCAACTTTTCATCGATCGTAATATTGAGCCTGTTTTTCATCTATTGCAAATATACGCATCTTTGTAAAATATGCGTATTACTCCCAAGGCCTGAAGCTCATGAGCAGATTCTAGTATTCAGAGCTGAATTCAATCACGACAAGCATCCTCCGGTATACCTGAACCAAAACGAAATCTAGCGTCATTCGGTAAGTAACCAGGCATGAAAGCGACCCAGGTTCTCGGGGGGGGTCACTTCATAATAATCGACATTTTAAGGCGTGATGTACAAATCTTCAACCATCACTCACCTGTCCGAGACTTGATCAATCTGTTATCCTTAAAAATTATGGTATTCTCATTCAGCTTGATGGAATCGGATTCCGGTTCGAAAACCACGCCATCGGTGAGCAAGAGCTGTTGTACCGCGGGTTTCGATAAATCACCCTGATTTATTATCCTTCGAAGTTGATCAAGATCGCTTCTGGTTCGCGAATAATTCACTTTCAGATAACTCAGAGAAATCCCGTGATCAGCAATTGAGTAAACGGCGGCGGTACTCACAAATAGTAGAACAGTGAAGCAGATCCATAAGGCAATTTTCCATTTGTTCATCATGAGTTACGGTAATTATTCGATTTTTTTTTTCCGCTAGCCCTGCAGCGCACAATTATAAACGCCGCTTGAATCCAATGATGCCGGATGCATCCATCTGTGGTGTCCAAGAAAAAATCACTTGAAAGTAACTAAGTCACGAATGATTGTCAATATTTGTTATAAAGTATTAATTACGGAAAGTGAAGTCACAAATAAACATCGCTACACCCGGCTCCAGGCAGATGCCTCCGTGGAATACATCAACGCTTGATGCACCGCCAAAACGCACGTGGCTTATGATGTTGGGACCGGGCATCATCATGGCAGGTTCCGCAATCGGCACTGGTGAGTGGCTGCTTGGACCATTGATTGCGGCTCGTTATGGAGGAGCGTTACTATGGATAGCGACGATGAGTCTCACGGCGCAATTGATCTACAATATGGAGGTCAGTCGGTATGCACTCTACACGGGTGAACCAATTTTCACTGGTAAGTTCCGCCTGTTGCCTGGGCCGGCTTTCTGGTTGGTTCTTTACCTGATACTGGATTTCGGTTCCATTTTACCATATCAGTTGGCCGGAGCTGCAACCACCGGGTTGTCGATGTTTCTCGGCAGAATACCCGATCCGTCGAACGACGCAGACGGCTTTCTGTTGAAGTCGATGACCTATGTAGTTCTCGTGATCGCGTTGCTTCCGTTGCTGTTCGGAGGCAAAGTGTACAATTCGCTGAAAGTGATCATCACGGTCAAGATTGTCGTTGTACTCGGATTTCTTCTGTTGCTGGCGATATTTTTTTCATCATCCGATACCTGGGTGGAAATCGCGACCGGCTTCTTCAGGTTCGGAACGATTCCTATCGATAAGAATTCCGGAGCCGTTGAAAATATTTTTGTCAGTCTTTTCAATGGCAGGGGAATCCCGCATGCCGACGTTGAGGCCATTGCTATCCTGACCACTTTTGCCGCCATCGCTGGTATTGGTGGCCTCACGCAGGCAACGATCAGCAATTACACGCGTGACCAGGGTTGGGGCATGGGAAAAAAAGTTGGAGCCATCCCGGGTATGTTTGGACGAATGAAGATCGAGCTGTCTCATACAGGCAGTGTGTTCAACGTTTCGAAGGAATCGATCGGGCGGTGGAAGAAATGGAAGAGGTTTGTATTGAAGGATCAGTTGTTTGTGTGGCTGCCTGCTGCGTTAATCGGTATCGCTTTGCCGAGTATGTTGTCGGTTGAGTTTTTACCAAGGGGGACGATCGAAAAAAATCATTGGGTCATTGCGGGTATGACTGCAGGTGGCGTTGAGCAAAGGGTAGGAGGATCGCTCGGCCAGTTTTGCTGGTACATGATTATGTTTTGCGGTTTTCTTGTGCTGGTGCCGAGTGCCGCAGTGAATGCCGATGCGTTTATCCGGCGATGGCTCGATGCAAGTTGGACGGCGCTGAAGTCGTTTCGGAATTTGAAGAAGAGTAAGATCCGGATTGTGTATTTCTGCTTTTTGCTCGGATATTTTGCGGTCAGTGTTTTCTTCCTTTCGATCAATCAACCGAAAGGATTGATCATTGCTTATGCCAATGTCAGCAATCTTGCACTAGGTATCAGCAGCTGGCATACGCTTCGGGTGAACTGTACATTGTTGCCTCGCGAACTTCGGCCACGGATGGGATCACGTATTGCGTTATTTTCAGCGGGGCTTTATTTTTTTCTTCTTGCATTGCTGAGTGCGGCGATTAGTTTTGGTTTACTTACATAGGCTGGTGGAATGGGCTTCTGAATCCGGGCTATTCATCACTTGAGCTTCAATGGCAAATCAGTTGCTCGATATCCCGAATGACTAAGAACGGTTCGAATCTTGATTGTGCAGATGACGTTATTGGATCGTAACCAGTGCAACTGCTGATTCCTTTGTTTTCTTATCAAGCGTTTCAGAAGGAAGCAACAATTTGTTATTTGAGAGAAATGTATGTCTATAAGTATTGAAATGATTTTTGCGTGAAATTCCATCTGCCAATACTTCTCTCTTTTGCACCTCTCCGTTCCGTCCCACGATCGCATAAGCAAGTGACACCTCCTTAGGGATTACTCCACCTTCCTGGTACACCTTGTCAGGCTTCAATTCGCCATTGATGTTCTTTTTGTAGTCGTTGTAAATCACTACCACCTTATCCTGGTACGGATAGAAGATCGGGGCGCTTCCCGTTGATGAATTTTGATGGCGTGGGATGTGAGTGAACGTCGGCTTTTTGTTTTGTATAAAGCACATAAGTATCGGGCCGTCAAAGTGGATCCGGCGTCCCGTTATCTTTCCTTCATACAAACCTTCCGTATCGTATAAATAACGGGCGCTACCTCCTGCAGCTAAGCTCCCGTCGGGCAATTGCACGAGTTTATACTCTGTGCCCTGTATTCCCAACATTCCTCTTTTCTTAAACCCGAAGCCGATTTTATGGATGTTTTTCATGTATTCTTCCGGGTAGGGGTAGCGCTGGATTTTTCCTGCTTTCAAAGTCTTCGCATCGACTTCCATCATCCAGATTCCTGCCCATCCCACTTCTCCCAAATAATCGCCCACCACGAGGAATTTGGAATTGTCGTTCGATGTGCAAACGGATGGATTTGTTAGTTGGGAAGTGGAATTGCCCATTTCAAGATCTACGATTTTTTCGCTTCCGCCTGGGCTCATCAATACCAGCCTCTTGGCCGTCCACTGTGTTGGAGAAGAGGTTTTGATGAAATTGTAATCCGATAAAAAAACAGCACTTGTTCCGCCCGCAATTACCGCCGGGGCGTGAACGCTCCACTTGGCCGACCCTTCCACCTTCGTTGCACGTGAATTCACAACATTCAAATCTTTATCAAGAACTGCAGTGAAAATTCCATCATTGAAAGTGGGCAATGAGACCAGCAAATTTGACCCATCGCTTGACTTGCACATGGCAATGCCCTCTACAAGTCGCGACGTGGCGATACCTACAAGCGTATTCTTTTGATAGTATTTATGTAGACTTTGGGTCTTCTGAAGCTCGAGCGAAGCGCGGTTGATTTCGGAAACGAAGAGTTCGATCGTTTCGTTTTGATATTTGGAGTAAAAAATAAGAAGCTTGTCATTGAACTCGACTGGCTCAGACTGTAAAGGGCCGAACACACGTTCTCCACCTTCGAGTTTGTTTACTTTAAGCACGTTCTCGCTGGCGTCTACTCTTCGTATTACCAAGGAGTGCGTAACGAAGTCTAACTTGTTCTGCAGAGGAAATACCGCGGCCCGCCGGCCACTAACTTCGACCTGTATGATACCTGATTCATCCTCGAAGCCGTTTTTTTCCGCCCAGTTTAGTTTCCACTTGTGTTGTATATAACTGGATCGCTCTTCAACGGTTGCAGTAACGGTTTGAGCAGATGTGTTCAGAGCAAAACTAAAGATTGCAATTGCGATAAGCGTTTTCATGGATATGGTTTGCAGGTAATTTTGGATTTGTGTGTCTATGCAAAGGGCAGGGTTATCTACGATGTTAGATACCGATTAACGGAGCAGAAAAGGGTTTTGTTGCGTAAACGTTAGCGATTAAACCACTATTTCAAGCCCGGTGACTTTACACATTTCCATATCTCGAAAGAAGTACAATGATTGACAGGGCGCGTGTCAGCTGCGTTTACGTCCACTGCCGATCCGTCCGCCCAAGCCAATCGACATATAACGTATCGGAAGGTTGGCTGTCCGGACACTTGTATAAGTAGCTCGGATCAACACCTGTCTGTTATTGCCCAAAAATGCAGAGAGTCCATACCGTAAGCCGTAGTCAACCGTGTAATCAAAGTCTGAAACAACATGCCAAACAGGTCCGTAAGTAACGGAACCACTCAGCCTGGGAATGAAGAAGAATTGAGGGCCGGCATGTACATATGATACCCGGGCATTCTTCGTCTTCCTGCCAGTGCCATCGTCAATTTCATAACCCTTATCACCGAAGAATCGATCGTGGCCGGCGTCGACAAAGAGTTGTAATCGGTGTTTCGCAAAAAAAGATGCGCCAATTGCGGGACCAATGCCCGCGTCATTATACCCGAGTCCGTCAATCACCACATTGATGTTCACGACAGGCATGATTTCAATTGATCGATTAAATTGCGCGTCGCAACAGTATGTGATGAGAACGGTGGCGATAACAAGGATAGGTTTCATATAGATCGAAAGGTTTAATCGGCGTATAAGTAACATCTCCAATGGTTGCAACGTCATCATCGAGATTACAATCAAATTCCGCATACTTATTTTTTATGCTACACAGATTGTTGAACCGTCTTGAAGCAATGGGTGTGATGGTGACACTCCTGGTGGTTGAATGCGACAATAGCTCTTACATGAACTTCAGTAATGTTGCTTTACATAAACAATTGAATCCTTACACAGGGCCTCCAACTTTTCAATATTGATATCGGCAAGTTTCTTGACGTATATGCAGGCTTTGCTCACTTTCACTTTTCCGAGGTCGTCGAGCAGTTGCTTTGCTGTTTCTGTCGGTGAATGGACATAAAGAGTAATCGCGGCTTTTCTTGGTGAAAATCCAAGTATCGGTGCGTCACCTTCATGACCAGTCGGATATTTATAATGATAACTACCGAAGCCGATAATACTAGGCCCCCACATTTTAGGCTCGAAGCCTGACCAATTCTTCATTAATTCAATTAATTTGAAACTGTCGGCTTTCTTTTCTTTTTCATCCACAAACGAATTCACAAACTCTGTTACGTCGGCGTTGGTTTCAGCAGTTTTGTTCTTCTTTGTCATGTAATTTAGATTCAAGCATAAGGCGCTTACATTTTCCTTGCGGCTTCAACAAGAGCACTCATATCGCTTCCTCCTCCACTGGCCATTGAGATGATGTTACCTTGTTTGTTAATCACAAACTTGGTGGGAATGCCTTCCACTTTATACGTCGCTACAGCTTTGTTGTCCAAGTCAAAAAGAACGCGCAACGTATACTTGTTTTCCTGGATAAACTTCAGCACGTTCGTCTTAACAGCTGAACTATCTCCTTGTTCCCACGTATTTATAAACAGGAACACAACGTCCCGGTCATCTTTATAACGAGTAACGAGTTTCTGCATTTCCGGGAAGGATCCTCTGCATGGACCGCACCAGGTTGCCCAAAAATCGAGGATCACAACTTTTCCTTTCAGGCTGGCAAGCGTCACCAACTTTCCATTGCCGTCGCGCATAGAAAAATTAGGAGCTTTCTGAGTTCCGAACTTTTCTACAACTTGTTCTGCCATCTTCTTCATTGCAGCTGCACTTGCTTTGCTTTTTACTACTTGAAATTGCTTGTCCGGAAGGTTCAGCTCTTTGTATATCTGCTGCAATTGATTCAGCATTGAGGGCGAGGTTGCGCCCTTGAGAAGTTCCGGTTCTATAAATGCTCTCGTAAAGGCCGCACCCTTTGCCTTGTGCGCATATGCGGCGTATCTCTCCATCCCTTCTACGCCCATCGGTCCTAATTTTGCAATTTCATTTTGATAATAAAATGCGGAATCATAGTTCCCGAGTTGATACAGTATCAATGCGTATGTATCCGTATACCCAACGTGTTCCTGAACGAGGAAGTCGGGGTCCTTATCATATATGGAGTCATTCATCAATTCCTCCATGAATTCAATGGATTGCTTTGAGAGTAACTTTGGCATAGTCAGGTCCTTGCCCGAACCATCGAGTGTCCCCCCCGTAGCCTGCCATGCAATGTTGTTGTAGTACGAGGCGAGAGAGAGTTTGTTGGTTACCATCTTCCCATATTTCAGCACGTTCGTCCAATCATCTTTCATTGAAAACATGGGAATCAGATACAAGTAAAACTGATCTTTAGTTGCGGCGGAACTATCGCCGAATCGTACCTGGTATTCCTGCAGGGCCGCAAGGATTGAGTCCTCAGAGGGTACTGCCAAACTTATTCGGGTCCAGAATGCCTGCTTGGCGGTTTCACCTTTTGGGTATTTGATAAGAGTTTTGTTTTTCAGGTTCTCTGCTTCCGCAGGCGATCCCAAAGTATAATAGATATTTTGCGCTTGACTCCACTGCTGTTCTTGCTGATGGTCCTGGCTTAACACGTCGGCATACTTACGCAGCAGATTGCCTGCCGTGTCTTTGTTCACCGTGTTTAGCATCATCAGATAAGGATAGTAATAGGTGGGAGTTTTAAGTGATGAATCAAGAGCAAAGCTTTCTTCAAACCGCCTGATCACTGTTGAAGCGGGAACATTCAGCCTGTGAAATAAGCTCCCGCTGACGGACAGTAATGCCTGGTTAGCGTTCGTTTTCGCATGATCATTAGAAGCCGACTGATTAATTGGCAAAAAGTATCCGGTGCTCTTGTTGTTGTCAATCACATTTTTGTAATCATCAATGATTGAAGCAAGAACAACATTCACCGATTCCGGCGTCTTGAATTTGAAAGTATAAAGGTCGTTATGTTTGGTGAGTGGAATGATTTGATGAACGTCACCAGCAGAATCCGTGTGGTAGGTTATTAATGCTCTAATCTTCTTCGGCATCTCTCGCTTTGCCTGCGGCGTATATATGTACTCTACTTCACCATTGGTTTTGTCTGTCGATTTTGAAATGAGTGTGCCTGAAGTTTGAGCGTTCAATGCGAGAGTTACCCATAAAGAGATGGCAAGCAGTAGAACTTTCATGGTTAAGGTATTTGTACTGAATATACAAATAGCTTCAGTCGAAAGGATTCAGAAATTGTGTACCAATCTCGAATTAACAGCGTTTTAATTTTCTCCTGTGGTTTCAGCGGGACGCACTAAGAAAAATCTTGACGCATCAGAATCCTTATACCCGAGCCAAACACTCGTATCCTTTAGAAAGACGGTCGTGTACCCGCCTGCATTCAGCTTGTAGTTGGAAATTTTTCCATCAATTTTGACTTGGCCGGTGTAATAGCAGGGAAGAACCTCATATCCGTAATGGAATTCGTGACCGTCAATTTCTTCACTCCGCTTAAGTATTGCCGCAATATCTGTCTTTGTTAATCTCCATTGCCGGCACTGCTCATTATATGTTTGAAAGAAACGCGAAGTGGAATCTGATCGTTTTGAGAAAGACAAGACCTCGATGTCAGATTTATTTTTTATCAAGAGGTGGCGATCATTGCTTCCGGACCTGGTTTTGTCCGAAGCCGAAGTCGTGTTGTTCTGCTTCAACAACCACTGCACAAGCTCCTTCGGTTCGGCAATACTCCAGGAGTGAGGATGTCGGCTGTTGTCGCGCTTCCTGTAGCCTTTGTTGACTGTCGAAATCAATTGGATATTCTTACTACCGAGCCGCCTCAACGCGTTCGTCATCGCCGCAAAATCAAACGCATTCATTCCCGAATAATCAACCCCCTGCTCAAGCCACCAATTGATATCCGGTTCCGTATACAGACGGATCGGGACTTGTACGAGCGGCCTGATTGACTGCAGCGTTGTATCGCTCATTGAAAAGACCGAACCCTTATGGTAACGTTCGAGAGCCGTTTGCGGAGAGCCGCCGAACTCTTTAAGATACCGATTCAACATGTATGTGTTTTCTTCCTCTAGGTCCTTGGCAAGCCCGGGGCTATTCATTTCTCTCACGGTGGTGTTGTACATGCGTTCGAAATCGAGTGGTGCATCAATTGCAAAAACAGCAGATGGCTTGAGCCGGTAATCGTTACCGTATGCAAGTCCTGCAAATTTCAGTGCGCTCGTACCACCAATAGAGAAGCCGCCGACATACAATTCCTTTCCTCCGAGCTTGTACTTGCTCGTCACGCCGTTCAGCATCTGTGCAAACGAAGCTTGCGTTGCCGTATCAATTCCTAATGTTGAAATACCGGTTCTGAAAACAGGGACGAAGGTGATGATTCCATGCCGGGCTGCAATTACCGGCAACTCTGTTTCCTTCAACACATCTGCAGGCGTTTGAAACATGCCCGGTATAAGAAACAGCGTCGCAACCGGATCTCGATTTGACGGATGTACGACGATATAATAGTTTGAGGAACTGTCAGTACTGTTCAGGTAAACGGTTTCAGCTGTTTGTGCATTGGCAGCAGCGATAGCACATACGCCAAAAATGAGCAATATTATCTTCTTCATAGACGAGAACGAGAGAGTACAAGATAATCGCAGAAGGCCGTTCTTCCGTAGAGGCCGGCAAATATTTTAACCGTTCGGGCACGCATTTGCGCGTCGCGATATTTAAGAGATCGCATAAGTATGCTATCGAATAACAAGGCTAATCGTATAAATTGGCGGAATGGTTTCCCGGCTGGCGATACTTCTTGTTTGTATTCTCATTTCTACCGGATCTGTTAGTGCGCAGGAATCGGTATTCAACCGGGTATCAATACAGGACGGCTTGTTGTCGAACAACATTTTGAATATATGGCAGGATGGGACGGGTTATTTTTGGATAGGTACTGAAAACGGATTGCAACGGTACGATGGCTATAGGTTCCGCACTATTTTTCCTAAACGGCTCGATCAGATTTTGACTGATAAAAAAGGCCGTGTTTGGATGCGCGCAAATAAAACAATTGGCTTATTTGATACGGCATCTTTTTCCTTTACTCCGGTACCTATCGAAGCAGAAGATCAATCCTTAGACAAAAATGAAATAAGATTATACGTCGATGCAACCTGCAACCCTTATTGCATCATATCAGGACAAAGCTGCCAATATTATAATGAAAAGGAACACCGCTTCTCGACAAATGCGAATCCGTTTCGCTTGCCCGACTCACTACGTATAGTCAATGTTATTGAAGATACTGTTAAGCACCGCTATTGGGTAACCACGTTCAATGGCCTGGGTTACTGGGATAAGAAAGTTCAAACTTATTATTCCGCTGCCAACAATCCTCACAACGATCCTTTGATTGGTCATAAAAAGGTGTCTGGTATAGTTGCACATTTTTTTATTGACAAATCGCAACGGTACTGGATACAAACCTGGGATAAGGCAAACATGTCTTTTGCATGTTTCGATGGAAAAACGAACCGTTTTACTACGGATACTGCCGGGCTCGGAGACGCGGGCAACGGCGGTTATTTTGATGTCTATTCCTTTCAGCAGTTTACCGACACATCGATATTTATTTATGGCAAAAATTGTTTACGGATCCATGAAAATGGTGCATTCAGGGAACTAAAAGGTCATATCCAGGATCCTTACAGCATTCGTTTCAATAGTGTAAACCATATTCTTCAGGACAGAGAGGGCATTTTATGGTTCGCCACAGACGACGGTTTATATAATACTACCAGAAGGATACATCAGAATTTTCATGCAGTGCTTGTACCGAAAACTGTGAGTGCGGCGATCAATGCAATTCATGAAGATGAACAGGGTCGAATATGGCTCGGTACCTGGGGGCGCGGTGCGGTTGTCATCAATGAAAAATTGCAGTCGACCACGATCCCTGCATCGTTGAATCAATTCAACGATGGCTTTACGAAACTGATGTGGTCCATCTGCCCGGAACCTTCAAAACGGTATTTATGGATAGGTTGCCAGGAAGGCAGATTGCTAATCTATGATACAAAAACAGAAGAAGCCAAACTCTACATCCCTAAAGCATTTCAGCGAGGTACCATTCGACAGATAGTTTCCGACAATAACGGCGCTTTGTGGGTCGGACTACAGAATGGCAAAGTTTTTAGATGTGATAATCCTTCTAACCAGATCACTGATTCTTCTTTTCGGCTTGTTCACCAGTTCAGCGGTCATATTTCTAAAATGCGTTACGATGATAAAAATCGGTTGATGATTGCCGTTAACGGAGTCGGCGTATATATCCTGGCCCCTTCAGGGGATCGTGTCGTTGAAAAATTTGACCGGAGCACCATCGTTTCTCCAGTCATTACAAGTATTCGTGATATGCTGCCCCTTAATGATTCCATATATCTGCTTGCGGGGGAAGAGCTTGTCTTTTTTAATAATAAAAGCATCACCCTCACAACCATTTCATCGTACAATAATCTTCCTGTCGGTACTGTGTATGCACTGCAAAAGGATGATAATAATGATTGCTGGATAAGTACCTCAAATGGCATTTTCAGATTCAGTACGCGGACTAAAAGGCTTACACCCTATTCGCAGCGTGATGGTCTGCTTACGATCCACAACAACAGTTATATTCTTGAAACCAGCATCGGTTTGCGAGATGGCCGCATTGCGTTTGCAGGCAATCAGCATTTTCTTGCATTTGATGCAAAGCAGTATCAAATCAACGCTGCTCCACCGGCTGTAATCATCACGGGTTTTCAACTGAATAATAACTATCTCCGGATGGATTCTTTACAAAACCTATCTCGAATCCGCTTGCCGTACACCGGTAACTCTTTCACTATTGAATTTTCGACGTTCAGCTTTCTTCAGTTCGATAAACTCACTGTCGAATATAGACTGGAAGGGAGCAACGAAGAATGGACGGAGTTAAAAAGGCCCGAGCCTGTCAGATACAATCTTCTTCCGCATGGCAGTTACCGGTTTTTGGTTCGTGCCCGCAACAGCGATGGCGTAGTTTCAAAGTCGGTAACTGCATTACCCATTTATATTTCGCCACCCTTCTGGAAAGCAACATGGTTTTATATACTATTGGCAGTGACACTCGTCGGATTTTTCTATTACCTCCATCGACTGCGGCTTCAACGCGCGCTGCATGTGGAGAAAGTGCGTAGCCGGCTTGCACGCGACCTTCATGACGATATGGGTTCAACACTAAGCACCATTAATATTTTGAGCAATATTGCGCTTCAGCAAAATCCACTCGACGAAAAGGCAAGTAAAGAATACATGTCCACCATTAACAGTAGCACTTCTCAGATGATGGAATCGATGGACGACATTGTGTGGAGCATTAATCCGGTGAATGATACGCTGGCAAAAGTGCTAGCCCGTATGAAGGAAGTGGCCGGGAATCTTCTTGAGCAGAACAACATAGATTACCGGTTTGATACAGACGACTCGTTGAAAGACATCAACTTCTCCATGGAAGGTCGTCGTGAGATATTTTTAATATTCAAGGAAGCATTGAATAACATCCTGAAATATGCAAGGTGTAGTCAGGTCAATATTGGGTTAAAAAGATCTGGGAAATTTTTTATCCTACGTATAGAAGACAATGGAGTAGGTTTTGATTTGTCTGCCCGCACGTCCGCCACGCGGGGAAATGGATTGAGAAATATAAAGAAGCGGGCCGAATCGCTGAATGGCAATTCCGAGGTGCAGTCAGCTCCCGGAAGTGGTACTTGCGTCATCATAACGGTGCCCATCGCATGAATATGCGTTTATAGCGGACCACAGGCGTTATACATTTGCATTATAGAATTACAAAATGATCCGGATAATACTATACGACGACGTCAATCAGTTGAGAGAAACAATGGCCTTGCTACTGAACAGAACGGACGGCTTTCAGGTAATTGGGCAATTCGATAATTGCGAAACAGCTGCTACCGATGTTGCGGAACTGAGTCCGGACGTGGTTTTGATGGATATTGACATGCCCGGTAAATCGGGTATCGATGGGGTGGCAGCCATTCGTAAGGCTAACCTGGATGTAAAGATTATCATGCTCACTGTTTTTGATGACAATAAAAATGTATTTGATGCTATTCGATTTGGAGCGAATGGTTATCTATTGAAGAAGAGTTCACCACAGGCGATTATTGATGCCATTATTGATGTGTATCACGGTGGTGCTCCGATGAATGCATCGATTGCCACCCAGGTGCTGAAGATGTTTGCGGGAATGTCGTCGGCCGGTAAAAACTATGACCTTTCTCAGCGGGAAAAGGAAGTATTGCAGTCGCTCGTCGATGGCAATAGTTACAAGATGGTTGCAGCCTCTCTGAAAATCGCTATCGATACGGTTCGTACTCATATCAGAAGTATCTATGAAAAACTTCAGGTTAATTCGAAAAGTGAAGCCGTTGCAAAGGCCCTTCGCGATCGCATAGTATAAATAATCCTGCATTTACTGGGAATCAAAAGAATAACGGCAACCGCCGAACGGCATTGCCATGTCACAAAACCGAAAATCATCAACGCACATTCAACTGTGCATAAAAAAAATCAGAAATGAAACAGAATTTAACTCTCATCTCCATCATGTTACTTGCACTTCTTGGTTCATGTAAAAAAGACATTCCTATTGAGCCTCCCGGCAACGGAAATCCTGATCCTGCAACCAGTCGGGTATTCAGCATTGTGTTTGACAAACCTGCCACGCAGCCAAATGTTTTGACTGATTTGACGGCATATGTTACGGCCACTAACAGTAAGAACGAACCGGTATTTACAAACAAGAAGGTCACAATTAGTTTTGAAGAAAAATACAGGACAGCAAACTTGACACTTCCCAAGGGTAATTACCGACTGACTGGTTTGCTGATCAGACAGGGCGATACGTCCGTAGTTTTTGCAAGCCCCATTGCCGGTTCCATTAAAGCGGCGCTTGTTGAGCATCCGTTGAGTAATGTTTTAAATCTCGACGAAAAAGGTACAAAGGAAATATTGGTTGAAGTGTTGCCTGTTGGTAAAACAGACACTCCGGAAAGTTTCGGATATCCCGAAGGCAGCTTCGGTAACATCCCCGGGGGAGGGCCTGAACAGGACAAACTGATATTTATCCGTCCCGTAATTAAAATTGGCGACCTGGTGTACGACAGTATACCGGTGCATCTAGTAGTTCGCAGCTTCGATGCGCAGGGTAATATGGATTACCGGGCGATGTCACTACCCGCCGGATTACAACCTGTTCAACTTTCAAAGAATGGAGTGCGGTATACATTATCTGTATCAAAATGGGGGACGCAGGATGAGATTGCCATTGAAAAGAAGGATGTAGTGGAAGGGAGCGTATATGTTATTGGAGGCACAAAACAAGCGAAATTGCTCAAGACAGTATTTGAAAGTAAACTGGTCAATGGGGTGAGCACGCCGCTAACAAAAACGGAGTACCAATATCATTCGGATAGCGAACTCAAACAAATACTAACATGGGGAAAGCGTCCTGATCGGACGACTTATTTACAGCAAAGACAAGAATTCGATTATGTCAGCGGGAATATAACCGGGGTGCGTTTTTACAATGAACATGATGCATTGTCGGCATCACGCAGGTTTGACTACAATGCAACAAACCGAGTAATAGCAATGGAAGAAAAAGCAGGTGCGGATGAGACTCGTGCGACGGTTTCCTATACTGCTTTGGAGACCAGTAGCGGAATAACACAGGATCATCAGGTTGATATCAATTATGATTATACTCATCATTATTACAAAGGGCATTACACTAAAACGATGAGAGGTGGTAGCGTGCTTGTGGACCGTTATAGTACGTCTCATGGAACTAAGGAAGAGACACTGTATGGGTTCGACTTTGCAATTAATCCATACGCACACCTGCGCATTCCGGACCTTACATTGAGTCAATATGCCCGTCACAATGTGAACAGGCAGTGGAAATCATATGTGCATTCGTTTCCGCTGGAGGAGGCATACGATTTCTCCTACACGTATGACGGGGATGGTTATCCAACCCAATTGATTACGAAATACCGTTCGTATTTAACCAAAGCAGATGTTTATAGTATAAGGACGGTTTTTGTTTACTAGGCAGCTCTATAATGTTCCTAACAATACCGCCCCCGATTCAACTTCGGGGGCGTTTCATTATGATTGCATTCTTCGGCCGGATTCGGTTCTTACTATTATTTCAACCGCTCGAGCACGCCTTTCCGCTTCACGATATTTTTGTAATCCCATTGAATTTCTCTTGCTTTCTTCAACCATTGGGCAAGCGCAGGTTTATCAATCTGCTCCACGGCTGTATAGGTAACACCCGCGGCCTTGAAGCTCCCTTCATTATTCAAACCTTCTTCGCCAAAGCTTTGACCACTCCAGAAGAGCAAGCGAATTCCATTCTTCAGTTTACTATATCCTACAATCGGGTTTCCCTCAAGGAAGAAAACCGGATGCGCATGCCAGATCTTGTTCTCCGCATCGGGAAGGCCTTTGCTGATTTCGCGGGCAAGCACGTCGCAGATTTGTTTGAACCCTTCAGATTGCTTGTCATTATAGTTTTGCGTGTCGTTGTGGATCGTTGTTTTATCAGATGGCATAGCACCGGAATTTGCCAATGAAAGATAACTCATTGAAGACATCAAAACCGGTCCTCGCGCTTGAAATATCATGCAATGAGATGTTCTAAAATGTAAAAGCCAGGTTGACACCCGACCCCCGACACCCGATAGCCGATAGCTGATAGCCGATACCCGATACCCGACACCCGATAGCCGACAGCTGATTGCAAAGCCACCATACAACCATGTCGCACCCCATGTGGCACAGTTATTTTACGCTTTACTGAAAATCGAAATATGGAATCTCTACTTAATCTACGCGATCTGTTGGTGCATGAAATCAATGATCTCTATTCCGCCGAAGAACAGATCATCGAAGCTTTACCAAAAATGGTAGAAAACACGAAGAGTCGCGAGCTGAAAGCTGCTCTGACTAAGAATTTGAAGAACAAAAAGCAACAAAAGAAGCGACTCGATCAGGTTCGAAAACTGCTGAAATCTGAAGAAGCTTCCGAAGAAAAGAAAGGTTTTCTCGCAAACCTTTTCGGAGGCGGTGGAACCAAATGCAAAGGAACTGAGGGACTGATCACCGAAGGCGAAAAAATAATGTCGGAAGTTGATGATCCGGAAGTGAAGGATGCTGCCATCATCGCATCGTCGCAGAAGATTGAACACTATGAAATTTCCGGCTACGGAACAGCCCGCGCATATGCAAGGCAACTCGGTTTGAGAGAAGTGACCCGGCTGCTTGAACAAACATTAAAGGAAGAAAAAGAAGCAGATGTTCAGCTGACCAAACTTGCATTGGGCAAGGTGAATGCAAAAGCTGAAACCGCAAATGCAAGATCGGCAGCACCCAATGTAAAAGCGGCCAGCAACAAGGGACGTAATGAAGGCGGCAAAAAGTCGGCTCCTAAAAAAGCACCGGCGAAAAAAGCGGCTTCATCTTCGGCTCCTCGTCACCGCTCCAATGGTGTACCCTCAAGGAATAATTAGCTGTCAGGCCATAATCCTGATGCCCTCAATCAGCGATTCGTAAGATCCGTCGTAGGAAAGAAGCTTCTCGCCGTTTACGAAAAATGTGGGTGTGCCATTGACACCGCTTCGTATTCCGCTTTCAAAATCCGCTTCAACTTTTTCCATTGTCGATGGATCTTTCCAATCCTTTGCAAATTGTTGCATATCCAATTTTAGTTCCCCGGCAAACTTCAAAAAAGAATTGCCATGAAGATCCTGCTGGTGTTCGAAAATCAGATCATGCATCTCCCAAAATTTGCCCTGCCGACCGGCGGCCTCAGCGGCGAGTGCCGCCATCATCGCTGCAGGATGTATCTCCTGTAAAGGAAAGTTCCTGAACACAAACCTGAGTTCGCTTCCCATTTCAGAAAGCAGGCGCTTGAGCAACGGATGCGCATGGCCGCAATGCGGACACTGATAATCGCCATATTCGACAAGGGTTACTGCAGATCCGAGATTCCCGGTTTGCTGATCGGTGTCGTGCACCGGTGGTTTCAACTTTGACATGATATGCTAAATTACTTGTGAACTACATCCATCGACTCGAGGGCTTCCAGAATGCCATCCGCGCCCGGGTTGATTCCGTCCGGAGATAAATAACTCCATTGAATTGTTCCCGCTTCATCAATCACAAACAAGGCTCGTTTGCATTGTCCTTCTTCTTCGTTGTATGCGCCATAGGCCCGGGCAACCGCGCCCTTTGGTTCGAAATCGGCAAGCAATGGAAAATGAATCTTTCGATCATGTGCAAACGCCATATGGCACCACTTGCTATCGACGGAAATGCCAATGATCTCTGCTTTTTGCTTATGGAAATACTTAAGCATTTCGTTATACAGTGCTATCTGGTCGCCGCAGACAGGGCTCCAGTCGGCAGGATAAAACACAAGAATCACGCGCTTCCCGCGCAGTTCTTCAAGCGAAAGTTTTTGATCCGGTGTTGCATGTAATCTGAATGGTGGTGCGGCTGTTCCCTGGCTTAGTAGCATCATTTCCTTTTTTTGACCATCAGTAAGTTACCACAAAGTCATATCACCGCAGTGTTAAGTCCTTTGAAACAGGCAGGAACAACCACGATTATGACAACACTCAACTCGAATTCACATGATTGTGTGGAGCAGGGCGGATGGATTGCGATTAAAAATGACCTACGAAAAGTTCTGAGAGGTGTTGTATGAAGTAACTGCAACTTACTCGACAAGCGTTCTCATTCCATCGATCACCATCTTCCAGTTTTCTTTTGAGTGGTCGGCTTTTTCCTTGTTATAGTTCGACTGCGTGATCGTTAACTCGGTACCGCCTGATACGGGCTTCACTTCGTATGAAACCTCCAGATAGTTTTCGGGCTTGTCGTCCATGCCGCTCCAACTGCTCAGGTAACTGAACCGCAGCTTCTTGTTGGGCGCATACTCAAGCACCTCGCCTTTGTCTTCATAGGGGGTTCCTTCGTATTCGCCTCTGAAAAATATGGGACCACCGATTTTCCAATCGGTCACCATATTTGAGCCGAAAAAGTATTGCCGAACCATGTCGGCGTCTGTCAATGCCTTCCAGACGTTCTCAACGGGAGCATTGATGATCGTCTGATATTGGGTTTTGAAGTTTGTTTGCATACATCGAGTGTCCCGCAATTTCGGTGTCTGAAATCATTGAACGGAAAAAAATTTTGACCGTTGAAATATGTACGATACATTTGTAACCGAACGGTTACATAATGAGAAGAGATGTATTTCAGGCAATAGCCGATCCGACACGAAGGGAGATTATAGAACTGCTTTCGAAAGAGTCGCTGAACCTCAATGCGGTTGCGGACAATTTCGACATCAGCCGACCTGCAATATCAAAGCACATCAAAATACTCACGGAATGCGGCCTGATTGATATCCGCCAGCTTGGGAGAGAACGATTCTGTGATATTCGTCTGAAGAAGTTGAAGGAAGTAAGTGAATGGATCGAGCAGTATAAGAAGTTCTGGACGGAAAAATTTGATGCGCTGGAAAAGTTTCTGGCCAGTTCTGAGGAGGCCCAGCGTTCGACACAAAAACGCCGACAATCATCATCACATACAAAATCACGAAAGAAATGAATTACGAACCATTTGTGATCGAGCGTACATACAACGCTCCGATTGAAAAAGTATGGCGGGCAATAACGGACAGAGACCAGATGAAACAATGGTATTTCGATTTGCAAAACTTCAAGCTTGAAGTTGGAAATGAATTTTCATTTGTGGGAACGGATAACGACTGCAAGGATTGGGTGCATTTGTGTCGCGTCACTGAAATCATTCCGAACAAAAAATTTGCCCACACGTGGCGGTACGAGGGATTTGACGGCGATACAACGGTTATATGGGAACTGTTTGCGGAAGGTGCTTTTACACGAGTGAAACTTACCCATTCCGGGTTAGAAACATTACCGCCACTCAGGAGCTTTGCGAGAGAATGTTTTGCCGAAGGATGGACAGGCCTTGTCGGGGAATCGCTTAAGAACTTCGTGGAGCACGCGGATTTTGCGGCTTAAAGTGTACGGCACTTATAGCCGGACTCGATGCATACATGCAAGTAACGAATGGCCGGATACGAAAACCACCGGAAAATAAACAAGTATTTTCGGCTATGCTTGTTGCTCGGCCAGTTCCTTCACCCTGGTAAGCGCCTCCGGAAATTTCTGTTCGAAATATGAAAGATGATCGTCGGTGATGTCCATGTCAACACTCAGGGTGGTGACCCCATCGCCTTCCGACAACACGTAATTTTCTATCGCACCACTCCATTTGCGGCTTTCATCGTCGATCGGTTGCTCCTGCCCGTTGCGGATTACGCCGATATGCCGGAAAAACATTTTATCGTGCGGGACCTTTTCTGCGATTTCGCTGTACAAGCCCTCGCCCTCCGGTGAGAGAAATCTTACCCTGCTTCCTTCGTTCCAGTCGCTTTCAGCGTAAGACCCTTCTGAAAACACGGCCGTCCATTTCCTATAGTTGTCCTCCGACCAGAGAATGTCCCACACGATTTCTTTTGGAGCGTTGATCTGTGTTGAAAAGCGACGACGTTGCATATAATGGTGTTGATTCAGCTTGTGAAAGATTGTGTTTAATGTCTCATCGGATATGTGCTTAAATATAAAACACGACGGCCGCATCTTGTTTCGCAGGTCTACGACAGTTTCCCCATTTTGAAAAATTTTCAGGCGGAACTATTATGATTCAGCCACTTATCATGTATATACTTCTTTCTTTCATCTCCCGTCGTTATTTTTGCGACTTACGCCCATGAAGTCACTTCCTTTCATATGCCTGGTCATTTTCTCCATTGCCATTACGGTGGTCAGGTGGACCGCTTTTTCACCGTGCACTTATTCAACGAAGAAGTGTGACAGTAAAAAGAGCATGCAGGCTTCCATCAATGAAAGTGAATCTGCAAGCATCATTTCATATGATAATGAATGCAAATCAGAAAGCAATGATCAGGGGGATCGGGAAGCAAACCCGACTATGTCGGAATTTGTTGATCTATGCCCTTCAAACATTCTTAGGATCATGGTCAGTGCCATTGATGTTAAGCATAATGTGATCTATCTCGATCATTTGCCTTATCAACCCGCCGAGCCCAGTTATCCACCTCCAAAAATCTGTTAGACTTTCCGTTGCTAAGCGTATCGACAGCATCGGCCTTTTACCATGCACGTTATCTAACGGTTACCAATAAGCGAAATGGCTGCCAATACAAATCATTTTCAAAGTAGTTTATTTATGAGAATCAGTGTTGATACATTAAAGAAGGACATCCCCGCGAGCATCGTGGTCTTTCTCGTTGCGCTCCCGTTGTGTCTCGGCGTTGCACTTGCATCCGGCGCGAATTTTTTGTCTGGCATCATTGCCGGCATCGTCGGTGGTATTGTCGTAGGAGCTCTCAGTGGTTCGCAAACCAGTGTGAGCGGGCCGGCTGCGGGATTGACCGCAGTAGTACTGAGCAGCATTCAACAGCTCGGGGCGTTCGAGATATTTCTTACTTCTGTTGTAATTGCCGGCGTGCTGCAACTTATCCTTGGCATCGCACGCGGGGGAATCATCTCTAATTTTATTCCGTCGAACGTAATCAAGGGTTTGCTTGCGGCCATCGGGATTATTCTCATCCTCAAACAGATTCCTCATGCGGTAGGGTATGACGCTGTTCCGGAAGACGATTTTTCATTCGACGAACCCGGTGGTGGAAATACATTTACCGTTTTGTTGGGCATGCTCGATTACATCACTCCCGGTGCGCTGATCATCAGCCTCGTTTCAATGGTGACACTTGTATATTGGGACAAGACACCTTTGAAGCGGTTCAGTTTCTTTCCCGCATCACTCTTTGTTGTTGTGTTGGGAGTACTTCTAAACAGCCTGTTCTCGAGTGTCGCCCCTTCATTGGCCATCGGTTCCAGCCATCTCGTGAATCTTCCACCGATCGACACCAGCAATCTTGCAAACTACTTTCATTTGCCCGATGCGGCGCATTTCTCGAACTGGAAGGTGTACACGGTTGCATTGACGATTGCAGCGGTCGCATCACTCGAGACTCTTTTGAACCTTGAAGCAGTTGATCGGCTCGACCCTCACAAACGCGAGTCGCCGCCCAACCGCGAATTGCTTGCTCAGGGTGTCGGCAATATTACATCGGGACTGCTTGGTGGGATCCCGGTAACGTCTGTGATTGTTCGCAGTTCGGTCAATATCGGGTCCGGCAACGCTACAAAGATGTCTACTATTCTCCATGGCATTTTCATGCTCGTGAGTGTGATTGCATTGAGCAATGTCCTGAATCTAATTCCACTGGCGTCTCTCGCGGCGATCCTGATCGTGACCGGGTACAAACTCGCAAATATTGCCTTGTTCAAACAAATGTTCAAGAAAGGATGGAACCAATTCATTCCGTTTGTTGTCACAATCCTGGCCATCGTATTCACCGATCTTCTGATCGGTGTATTGATCGGACTTGCAATCAGCATTTTCTATATTCTTCGCATCAACTTCAACAATTCTTTCAAGATGCGCAAGGAGAAGCTTGCAATAGGAGAAATTGTAAAACTCGAGTTGTCGGAGGAAGTGTCGTTCCTGAACAAGGCTTCAATAAAAACGTCTTTGTGGAAGATACCCGATAACACAAAAGTTATGATTGATGCGACACATTCGGAATTCATCGACGACGATGTGCTCGAGATCATCGACGACTTCAAGAATACGGTTGCTCCGGAGCGCAACATTGCACTCAACATCATTGGTCTGAAACGAAACTATCAGTTCCAGGACCATATCCATTTTCTCAATGTTCTTGACAAGGAAACGCAGTTGCGATTGAAGCCAAATGAGATATTGGATATATTGAAAGAAGGGAATTTGCGCTTCGCCGCCGGCAGGTCGCAAAAGAAGTATTACCTGCAGCAGATAGATGCAACCGGTTCGGAACAAAACCCGATGGCAGTCATCATCAGTTGCATTGACTCACGTACATCGCCAGAAATGATCTTTGACGCGAGCATTGGTGAGTTGCTGACGATCCGGATCGCTGGAAATATCACCACCGACTCCATCATCGGCAGCGCAGAACTTGCTATCAAGGAAATAGGCGCCAAAGTGATCATTGTAATGGGCCATTCGAATTGCGGAGCAGTTTCCGCCGCCATCAGAGGGTTAAAAGATGGAAAGATCGGCCATATCACATCCAGGATAGACACCGCGATCCGAATGTATGATTCGCAAACTGTACAGCGAGATGGAGAGAAGCTTAAAATGCTGAGCGAGATCACGTGGCTGAACGTAAGGAATTCGATACATGAAATGCTAGAGCGGAGTCACTATCTCTCTGAAATGGCTTCAAAGAATGAAATTGCGATTGTGGGAGCGTATTACCATACATCCACCGGCAAAGTGGAGTTTGAAGAAGAGCATTTCGGCAACACGGAAGTAGAGAAAGAGCTTGGACAGACAGCGGGCTCCGAAGCGTAACCATGCAAATTGTGAGATGCCCGTTTCCGGCGAATGTTAACCGGATTCGGGCATTTTTATTTGCTTGTTGGCACCGGAGCTTTGCGAAATATTCTTGTTCAATCCACAACAATGATGATAAAATTTATTGATGCGCTGAGAAGCATGATATCGTACGAGATAATCAATCCATTGCACGGGCTCCCGACGCCCGATTTCAATTATCAATATGATTATACTATGCTGTGATTGAGCCATTATCAGATGGCACAATATTTTTCGGTTTCCCACAAAACTTTGTGTTATGGAAAACGGAAATCACACGAACAACAGGTGGGCGCTGATCACAGGCGCCACTGAGGGAATAGGTTACGAACTGGCAAAACTTTTTGCAGCCGACGGGTACAACCTCGTGATGGTTGCGAGAACCGATGCTAACCTGCAGCAGCGCTCGCAGGAGTTCACAGATCAATACGGTGTTGATGTAGTGACAATTGCAAAGGACCTGTTTCAGCCGGAAGCTCCGTTTGAATTGTATGATGAAGTAAAAAGCCGGGGCATTACAGTAAATGTGTTGGTGAACGATGCTGGCCAGGGTCAATACGGACTCTTTGTCGAATCGGATATCCGGAGGCAGCTCGACATCATTCAACTCAACGTTACAGCGCTTACGGTTTTGACCCATTTGTTCCTCAAAGACATGGTTGCCAGAAATGAGGGAAAGATTCTCCAACTCGCCTCGATTGCATCAGAATTGCCGGGGCCATGGCAGACGGTGTACCATGGAACCAAAGCATACGTTCTGCACTTCACACAGGGACTGATCCGCGAATTGAAAGACTCGGAGGTGACGATCACTGCTCTGCAGCCTGGGGCAACGGATACCGATTTCTTCAATAAAGCCGATATGCAGGAATCAAAGATCCTGGATACGAAGTTGTCTGACGCTGCGTCTGTCGCAAAAGATGGATACGATGCGCTGATGAAAGGAGATGACAAGATCGTTTCGGGCTTTAAAAATAAAGCGATGGTTGCGAGCAGTAATGTGTTGCCGGATTCGATGGTGGCGGCCCAGATGGACAAGATGCAGCAGCCAAGAAGCGAACAACAATAAGATCGATTTTGGAAGGGCTGTTGGAGACCATTGCGTAGAATCCAACAGCCATTTTATTTGAACGATTCGTGAACGATCAACGAGTTAACAATCGTCAGCCACCGGCACCAGGAGCACCGGTGATCCGGCTGCGGATCCATTTCATTTGTCCGTTATGGTTTGATTCGTGTTCTACCACATGAAACCATTTGCAATAATTATTAGTAGGTCCCCAGAACCATTCTTTGTCAACCGACATCAGCCATTTGTCGTCGCGGTTCCTTAGTTCACGCTTCGATGCCTCACGGACTTCAGACAAAGTGTTTAGATAATAACTCAGATCTTTTCCTTTGATGGCATCACGCGCCTTCTCACCGAGCTGCATCGGAATGTCCCACTGTTTTTTTATCGGCTCATCCCATGAGCCCCATTTCTTTCCTTCAAAAGTGTGTATCTGGTAATAACGTTCAGTTGCTGCAAGATGCAACAACATGGACCCGATTGAATTTGATTTTTCATCGTGCAGGTAATCGAGCTGTTCGGTCGTAAGATTTGTTACAGCATTAAGAACAGCGGATCGCATCCAATCCATCATCGAAACGAGCGTTCCAATTTGTGGTGAGTAGCCGGCTTTCGGTCCGACGATATTTATTTCGTCATTGTATGGTTCCGGGGTGCTTAATGCGTTAAGTGGCATCAGGGCACCTGCAGATAGTGTGCTTCCTATGATTGCCGAGTTGCGGATGAATTGTCTGCGATTGGAGTGTTGATTCATATGCTGGCAATTTGAGTTTTAGTTATGGTATCGGGGATCGGAGGTCGCATTTACCCACCCAATCAGACGCAAAAGCACATGTTCCGCTGCTTGCACCTGGGGTAGCTTTGTTTCAACAAAACATCGGCACAATGTCGTTTCAAGCATATCTCGACAATATTAAAACAAAGACAGGTAAAGGACCGGATGAATTCAAGCGTCTTGCAACCGAAAAGGGATTTCTTGTCAAAGGAAAATTGAAACCGGATGTTAAGGCTGCACAAATCGTCGAATGGCTGAAAAATGATTTTGGCCTCGGTCAGGGTCACGCCATGGCATTGTTTGCATTATTTAAAGGTGCCCGCAAAGAGGGCGACAAATAAATTGTTATGGAGGAAAAAAGACGTTTGCAGCTGAAGCAACTGAAGGTCATCATCGCAGTATGGATGACGATGGGTTTGCTGATGTCGGTGTACGACCATCTCGTGCTCAGTATGAATCAGGCAACAATAGTTAACAGCTTTTTACCTTCCGCAATTCGAAACGTTGCCGCGGGACTGATCGGTGGCTTACTCGGCGGAAGCCTCCTCGTATTTTATGTAAATGAGAAGCTGCAACAGCGTCGATATGTCTACACAGTTTTGGTGCTGTTCGTATCGTTTGTTGCGATCGTGGCAATTATTTCATTTCTGATGGCGATTGTGATCTTACCGCTTCGCGATGGTATCGATCTGAATACACGGGAAGGTAACGAGGCCATTCGTCGGTTCATGAAGGAGCCTGCAAGGCTCAAAGCTTTTCTTGCCTGGTTCATCGTTGTGATAGTCACCCAATTGCTGCTTCAGATAAACAGCAGGCTTGGGCATGGCGATTTTGTGAACGTCATCAACGGAAGGTATAATACACCGCGTCATGAAGAAAAGGTGTTCATGTTCCTCGACATCAATTCTTCAACGTCAATCGCCGAAAAGCTGGGCGATGATCTCTACCATGCGCTGTTGCGCGATTTCTTTGCGGACCTTTCGATACCGGTTATGCAGAACAAAGGCAAGATTTACCAATACGTCGGCGACGAAGTAGTTATCACATGGAGCTATAATGACGGGCTGAAAGATGAACATTGTGTGAAATGCTTTTTCGACATCAAGAACCAATTGCAGAAAAAAGGGGAAGAGTACATGCGGAAGTATGGACTGGTGCCTTCTTTCAAGGCAGGCATCCATTGCGGCAAAGTAGTAGGTGGCGAAGTGGGCGTGTTAAAACGCGATATAACTTATTCGGGCGATGTGCTGAATACAGCATCCAGGATGCTCAACAAATGTGCGGAGTATGAGCAGGAAGTGATTGTATCATCCGAATTGTTATCGTTGCTTGAAACGTCAAAGCACTTTATCAGCAAGCCACTCGGCCGGATTTCCCTGCGTGGAAAGAGTCGCGAACTTGAATTGAACAGTCTTGCGTATGCAATGTGAACGCCATTCGATTACATTACGAACCTTGCGGTGACCTGTATTGCCACTCGAGCACTTCACCATCTTCAGGATCGATTACGGTTCCAAGGCAGGTGAAGCCATTCTTTTCAAGAATTTTCATGGAGGCCGTACCATCTTTCAACGTACGTGCCGTGATACGTAGGGAAGGGTTCGTAGCAAGAACAAGCTTCACAAGCTCATGGCATATTTGAGTGCCGATCCCCTTGCGTCGATGCGATTCGAAGGTTGCATACGCAATTTCCACTTTCCCGTCGATAGGTTTTCCTTTGAAGCCACCCGCGCCAACGAAAATTTCTCCATCGAGAGACACAAAATAGCCGATCCATGGCTCGTTGAAGCCGATCATTTGATAATACCCCGGGTAAATGTCGAGCACTTCAACGCATTCGGGATATTTCCGGAAGCGTTGGTTTTTTAATTCGTCGATATGGATGGGCAGTAATTCCATTGGTATGCGATGTAAGAGTCGTGCAATTTACGAAGTGCTGGTATGACATATCCAGTTTGGAAGTTTTTGCGATGAAACAATTAGTGAATCTGGCAAGGTAAACGAAGCCATTACGCGGAATAGCAGTAGTTTAACATCAACAAAAGCACCAGTATGAAAACACTTCACAACACAATGAAAGAACAATTTTTCGTGTCAAGAAGAATATTGGTAAAAAGTTCCGTTCTCGGATTATTGAGCGCGGCTGTGCCCAATATCGTTTACGCGAATAGTATCGCGTTAGCGACAGAGGAAGACGGACAAACAGATGTCGTTCCGCATGACCGGCATCCGGCCATTGCATTGTCCGTTGCCTCGGAGGTGGTAGGCGCGGCTCACTTCAAATTCGAGCGGTTGAAAGAATTGGTTGAACCGCGGCCGGAGCTCGCAAAGGCAGTGTGGGACTGGGGTTTTGGCGATTGGGAGTCTGCCATCGGTGCCGCATCTCATGTAGGCAACAAACCCATAATTGACTATTTGCTAAGCAAAGGTGCAGTGCCCACAATTTTCACCTTTGCCGTTCTCGGCCAATATGAAATCGTAAAAGCAATGATTGATGCTTATCAGGGAGCTCAAAACGCCGAGGGTCCGCATGGTATAACGTTATTGCAACATGCACAAACTGGTTTACAAACCGAAGGAGTTGATAAATCAAAGGCGCAACGGCTGGTAGACTATCTGCAAGTGCTGAGCGATGCAAATGGAAAAACGTATCTGAATACCGAAGAAGCCGACAAGGCAAACTACCGTGGCGATTACAAATACGGACCTGGCAAAGACGATGGCTTTACGATTAATGTGAACATGCAAAAAATGCTTTCTTTGGGGAAGCTTGGAAAAAATGGCGGCACTTTGCTGCGCATCGGTGAGCATGAATTCACCTACCGCGGTGCTCCTTCGGTGAGAGTTAAGTTTGTTTTACAGGATGGAAAAGTGATCTCTCTGATTTTAACGGAACCCGGTCTAACGTTGACTGCCACGAAAGTGTGAGTGCATTAGTGTGTCCGACAATCGCCATTCGTAGATCGCGAGAGTTAGAATGATCAGTATTTCAGCCAAAAAATATACGAGGCCCAAAACCGTCAATTGCTTATAATTTGTGATGAGAAGAATCGACGTGACTAGGCAGTAAGTAACATTAGCGATTGCAATGAATTTGAGAAATGGGCGCCATTTTTCGGCCGCGAAATAGCATATGAAAGAATAAATCGCGAAAGCAAAAGCAATGGTTGCAAGTATTCGCAAAACACTGACAGGCATTCCAAACGCCTCTTGAAATCGAGCCAGTAAGAATGTGAGAAGCAGGGCTGTCAGCAGTGCTCCTATTCCATCCAATAAAAAAATTCGCCGTGGTTGTTCGTTTAGCATTTTTAGCATGCTGTGTAATTTACTTCACGCAATCGGACTGGGCAGTCACAACTAACAAAACCACCATTTAATGTCGCGAACACCCCCCTTCGTAGTCAAGACGAATATTGAACTTTGAATCAGAAACGGAACAGTATGCAACACTCTACTTGCCTGATTATTTCTTTTGCCCTGCTGGTTACAATGTTCGGGTCGTGTAACGAACAAAAAGGTAAAACAGCGACAACCAATGTCAGCGATTCGGCTAAAACGGAAACCGCGAAACCAATCCAAAGTGGCTATGCAAACGTCAATCGACTGAAGATGTACTACGAAGTGTATGGCGATGGCAAACCACTTGTACTGATGCATGGTTCTTTCATGACCATCCCGATGAACTGGTCGCACATCATGCCGCAAATAGCAAAAGATCGGAAGGTGATTGTAATGGAACTGCAGGGGCATGGACGAACAAGAGATATCGCGCGAGAGATCAGTTACGAAGGCATGGCTGATGATGTGTCCGGGTTGCTGAAGCATCTGAAGATTGACAGTGCGGATGTATTGGGCTGGAGTATGGGAGGTGGCGTTGCTTACCAGTTTGCCGTCCGTCATCCGGAACAACTACGGAGGTTGGTGGTGGTTTCCGCGCCTTTTAAGCACGATGGATGGTGGCCCGAAACCGAGGCGAGCTTTGCTACGTTCACTGCCGATATGTTCAAGGGGACACCGATACAAAAGCAATACGATAGTCTAGGTGGTGATCCTGAGCGTTTCGCCGAGTTTATCAAAAAGGTCATCAGCATCGACCTGAAACCCTATGATTGGAGCAAAGAGGTAAAGGCAATCAAGGCACCGATCTTCATTGCTATTGGTGATGCTGATGGCGTGCGGTATGAACATGCATTGGAACTGTACCGGGCAAAGGGTGGTGGCAAGCAAGGTGATATGTCCGGTGTGCCTCAATCACGGCTTGCGATTTTGCCGGGCACAACGCACATTGGCATGTTCATGCAGCACGAAAATTGGCTCCTGCCGATGATCACCGATTTCCTCGATTCCGATCTGAACGAGGCACCGCCTACGTTTTAAAAACTTCCATGAATGCAATAATTTTTCTCGAGTAATACGCAGCGCATGAAGGCCAGTACAAATACAAGCAAGGATGTAACTAGATTTTTAGATGACTTGAAACATCCGTTGAGAAAGGAGATCGAACAACTGCGATCGATCGTTCTAAGTGCGGATCGAGGATTGTCGGAGGATATAAAGTGGAACGGTCCGAATTATTCTGTGAACGGAGAAGACCGGATCACGATGAGAATTCATCCACCGAAGCAAATCCAGATCATCTTTCACAGAGGGGCAAAAAAAATTGAACAGCCGGTGGATCGACTTATTCGACACGATTCGCCTCGGCTTGTATGGAAAGAGAACGACAGGGCGATTGTCTCGTTTTCAAATATGAAAGAACTAGAGGCGTACGAATTAGAATTGACAGACATCATCCGTAAATGGATCGCAGCAACAACTTAATCTTCGTCAACCAGAAGAATGAGATTATCGAAACGAGACATACACAAGCACTGCTAAGGTCCACATAGCCCAACCGATTGTAACGTAAAGCCAGAAGTCCCTCCATTTTTTGTACTGGTTGTGTGCAAGGTATTTGGAGGCCTGAAATACTATTTGAATCAACCAAACGAAGGGAAATACAACCAGTATCACTTTGTTTTGCTTACCTAATCCGACCAGGTCAGTGCCAAATTGGTTGATATGACGTTCCTGGATGTTTTGCAATTCAATGGTGGGGATTTGCCGTTGCCTGAACTCTTTCATGGCGATGTTTCTTAGAGAGGAGTTTAATGATCGGTTGTTGATCAGGCAGTACAGTTGATAGTCGGTCAGCTCTTTGGTTGACATTGTGGATTGGCGTATGCAAGATAGAGAATAGGAGAGAAAGCTCGTATCTGCTGCCAATTGTGAACACAGGTTGCTTCGCGATCCATAATGGGGGTGTTCAACTCCCCTTGCACAAACCCTTCGGGTCTTTTGTTGTTTTTCGCTGCGCCTTTCAAGCAAGCTTGACGCTCCGCTCAGGATTGCTGCGCGATCCATAATAGGGTGGCCTAAAACAATAGCCTTTCCTCGCTTCGCTCGGACGGTCTTTTTGTTTGTCGCATTTGCGAGCGAGCTCGCATGCTCCAAATCAAAAAGCCCTTGGTCTTCGACCAAAGGCTTTTGTTTTGTCGGGAAGACAGGATTCGAACCTGCGACCCCCTGGTCCCAAACCAGGTGCGCTACCGGCCTGCGCTACTTCCCGAAACGGATCGCAAAACTAAAGCTTTTGATCCATACCATTGCGTACTTTGCATAAATTGTGACGAGCCCGAATTGATTTCAACGCACCCCAAGCCCTGATCGAAATCAATCATCATTATGAAAATTAATGTTGCGCTCATCCTCTCCACGATCTTTGCCGTTGGTATTGTGGCATTCGGCTTCACGGCTTTTCAGATAGCTACTGAACGCAGAGAACTACGCGCCGACCTCGAAAATCGTACCATCCAGCTCGCCAACGACTTCAGTAACAAACATCTCGAGGGTATCCTGAAGAATGATACAGTGTCCCGGAAAATCACAGAGAAAGTGCTGCGCCAGTACAATTTCACCGGCATCCTGCTTTATTACTCGGGCGACAGCATCATTGCTCTCGACTCAAACTCAAAAGAATTTGTGGCCGCATCGCGTGATTATGTTCGACAGGCGCTGTCGGCCGACAGTTCCATGGGCAACATGCTCTCCGTAGGTTCGAACGACCTCTTCCAATACAACCAGGTAATAAAGCGCGAGAACCTTGCCAGCAACGCCATCGTTTATTTTTCAGACGCGAGCTATATCACCAATATCCTGAATCAAATCTGGCTGCGGAATTTTATCAGATGGTTCCTTCAGGCACTGATCATTTCAGTCGTTACACTCGCAATTGTTAGAATGGGCATTCTTACACCGTTGAATAAAGTTGTTGAATGGGTAAAAGCCGCCCGAACTGGAGATTTTCAGAAACTTTCATCGAAGCCACCGCCGACCGCCTTCCTAGCGCCCCTGTACAAAGAAATTTCCGGAATAGCACAAGCCATGTACGAGGCGCGTGCAATTGCACAAGAAGAAGCAAGGCTACGAACGACTGCCGAATCGGTATGGACACCCGAACGTCTCAATGAGGAAATGAAGCACCTGCTTCAAAATAAAAAGCTTGTGGTAGTCTCCAACCGCGAGCCGTACATGCATATACGCTCCGGAAAAGAGATCCAGTGTATTATGCCGGCAAGTGGTATGGTGACTGCACTCGAGCCCATACTTAAGGCTTGCGGAGGACTTTGGATAGCTTCCGGCAGCGGCGATGCCGATCGCGAAACAGTCGACGAAAATGACAAAGTATCGGTACCCCCGGATGAAAAGAAGTATACGCTCCGCCGCATCTGGCTCACAAAGGAACAGGAGGACCATTTTTATTATGGATTTTCCAACGAGGGACTTTGGCCCTTGTGCCATATAGCACATACACGACCGGTATTCCGTAAGATCGACTGGGACTACTATCACGAAGTGAACCAGATGTATGCGGATGCGGTAATCGAAGAAATAAAGGACGACGAAGAACCTTTCATTCTCGTGCAGGACTACCACTTTGCCATCCTGCCGCAAATGATCAAGGAAAAGCGACCGGATGCCAAAGTTGCTTTGTTCTGGCATATTCCATGGCCGAATCCCGAGTCATTCGGCATCTGCCCCTGGCAGCGTGAGTTGCTCCACGGAATGCTTGGCGCCGACCTGGTCGGTTTTCATACGCAATTCCATTGTAATAACTTTCTTGAAACCGTAAACAGCACCCTCGAATCACGGGTGATGTGGGAAAGCTTCTCAGTGAAGATCGGTAGCCAGTTTACGTTTGTCAAACCATTTCCTATCAGTATCGCCTTTACTCTAAAAGATTTCGAAACGCATAGCCAGTACAAAGTCGAACCGTCGGAACTGCTTCGCGAGCATGGTCTATCTGCGCAGATGATCGGCATCGGCGTTGATCGAATCGACTATACGAAGGGCCTGCTCGAAAAATTTCAGGCGATTGAGCGGTTTTTCGAAAAAAATCCATCGTACCAGGGCAAGTTCACTTTCGTTCAGATCGGCGCTCCAAGCCGGGCATTGCTAAAAACCTATTCGGATACGATCAATGCCGTTGACATTGAAGCCAACCGGATCAACTGGAAATTCAAAGCCAAGAACTGGCAGCCCATACTTTTCCTGAAGCGGCACCATAGTCATGAGGAAATTCTTCCATTTTACCGCGCCGCGGCTTTTTGCATGGTTACTTCCCTGCACGATGGTATGAACCTCGTAGCAAAGGAATTTATTGCCTCCCGCGACGGCAACGACGGCGTATTGATATTAAGTCAATTTGCCGGCGCTTCTCATGAACTGAGCGGATCACTTATCATCAATCCATACGATATCGAGCAATCCGCCGACGCAATTTTGACCGCGCTCGAAATGCCCAAAGAACAACAATTGCCGAAAATGAAACAACTTAGAAGAATTGTGATGAGTCATAACGTTTACTCATGGGCTGCGAATATTTTACGGTCGATGGCGGCGATCAGGTGAGTTGTGGGTGTCGGGTATCGGGTGTCAGGTTTCAGGACTTCATCTAATATGTGTCCGGTTCATTCCGCTTTCAACTTTCAACTTTCAACCTTCAACCTTCAACCTTCAACCCGCGGTTGGCACAATTTCTTTGTCCACTTCCATGTGCCGAAAAAACGTAAATCATCAACCGAAAAACCCCAGGATCTCCTTCCGATGCTTGCATCCCTCGTAGACGCACCACCGGATGGTGACGACTGGGTATTTGAAATAAAATGGGACGGATACCGCGCGATCGCATACGTCGATAACGGTGTGGTCGAACTGAGATCACGCAACAACAAATCGTTCAACGAGAAATTTTACCCAATACACCAGGAGTTGTCAGCTCTGAAGATGGATGCGATCCTCGATGGTGAAATAGTGGTGATTACAGAAACCGGCGCTGCGGATTTCGGAGCACTGCAAACCTGGCGAAGCGAAGCAGACGGCCAATTGTTGTATTACGTGTTCGATCTGCTTTGGTACGACGGCAGGTCTTTGATGGATGTGCCCCTCGAAGAACGCCGCCAACAACTTGAAAAGATATTGCCGAAATCAGGCTCCATTCTTCTAAGTACACAAATAGACGAACCGGGCAGTGAGATCTTCGAGGAAGTAAAGGCGCTTGGACTTGAAGGTATCATCGCCAAACAAAAGGAAAGTCCATACATTCCCGACTCGCGTTCTAAGGAATGGCTGAAGATAAAAACGGAAAAGCGACAGGAAGCGGTTGTGGGAGGATATACAAAGAACGAGAATACTTCGCGAATGTTCAGCGCCTTACTGTTAGGCATATACGAAGATGGCCAGTTTCATTTTATCACTCCTGTCGGAACGGGCTTTTCAGTGAAAACGCAAAAGGAGATACTCGAAACTCTCAAGCCTCTCATCATCAAAGAGTGTCCATTCGTTACAGTACCTGAATACAATAAGCCGTCTCGATTTCGCCCTAATCCTCCGAAAGCGGAAGTAACCTGGGTGCGACCGGAGCTCGTTGTTGAGATTAGCTATCGCGAAATGACAAATGACGGAGCGATCCGGCAACCTTCATACAAGGGCATCCGCGAAGACAAATCACCTAAGGAAGTTGTAAGAGAAATTCCGACTCCGATCGAGAGCCAAGGCCGGGACGAAGGCAGCTCCATCCCGACCGGAGGTCAGGAAGAGGCCCGCTCAAAGCATACGAAACGTTCCGGCAGAGCGCGCGAGGTGGAAACGAACCCTTCGGACAGTGGTGCAGATACGGCCAACGTGGTGAATGGAGCAACAGCCCCCCAGACCACAACAAAACTGGAGAAAAGGCTGGCAACAAAAACACCCGACAAACATCGCAAGACGCTTCTCAATCCCAAAGACGAAATGCAGGTTCGTCCCATCGACGGCAAGAATCTAAAGTTTACAAACCTCAGCAAATTGTACTGGCCGGATGAGAAGATCTCGAAGCGCGACATGCTGAATTACTACTACCAGGTGGCAGACGTGATGCTTCCTCATATGAAGGACCGCCCGCAAACGTTGAATCGTCATCCCCATGGCATTAAAGGAGAAGCATTCTATCAAAAGGATGTGACAGGAAAAGTGCCGGAGTGGATCGATACGTTTCCTTACTTCTCGGAATCGGATAATCGTCTCAAAAAATTCCTGGTATGTACCGATGAGGCAAGTCTATTATACATTGCGTCGCTCGGTTGCATAGAAATGAATCCCTGGCACAGCAGGAAAAACTCGCCCGATAATCCCGATTGGTGCATCATAGATCTCGACCCCGACAAAAACACATTCAACCAGGTGATCGAAGCCGCGTGCGTTACAAAGAAAATACTCGATGCACTAAAGGTCGAAGCATTCTGTAAAACTTCCGGCTCAACGGGACTTCATATTTACATTCCTTTCGCAGGAAAATATTCATACGAGGATTCGAAAGAATTCGGAAGGTCGTTGGTGAAGCTCGTGCACAATGAGATTCCTTCGTACACCAGTATCGAGCGGCTTACAAGCAACCGGAAGGGAAAGATGTACCTCGACTTCCTGCAAAACCGGCCGCAGGCAACCGTTGCTGCTGCATATTCTTTGCGCCCAAAGCCTGGAGCAACGGTATCCATGCCGCTGCATTGGGACGAAGTAAAGAAAGGACTTACCATTGCAAAGTTTCACATTGGAAACGCAGTGCAAAGGATCCGGTCGGAAGGTGACTTGTTTGCAGGGGTCCTCGGCAAAGGAATCGATCTGCCGGCAGTGCTCAAGTCGATGAATTCGATCTTCGGCCCTCCAGCGTGATCATTTTACCCACTCTGACGGAAGTGTCAAATCTTTTTCTTCATCCTGCCATACAAGATGTGAGATCCACCATCTGCCATCGGTTTTTATCAGTGTGAAAAAATTGAGGCCGCGTTGCTCCACTTTACCTCCAGGTGAAAGTCGATATTGATAAGACGACTGAATGTTGGCAACATTGCCAAACTGCGATTGTTTCCTTCGCAGTTCTTCTTCGAAGAATCCAGACTGCTCGAAAAACGGCGCATTCTGTTTCTGGTATTGTTCGGCACTGAAACTGAAAAATTTCGCCTGTCCGGTAGCATCCTTGGCAATCGCACCGAGTTTGGCATCCGGAGTGAACAAACTCATGAAGCGATTCCAGTCGCGCTTTCCTGCCGGTCCGGATATCACTTCATAGATTGCTTTCATGATCGCATCAACAGACTGCACATCGGCGGCATTTGCTTTCGGGGTCGGCTTTGACGATATCGCGGAAGGCGGCTTCAGCCATGCATCGCGAACCAATTTTTGCTGCTCCGTCGGATCCTGAACGAACTCGAGTTTGTTGACATCGGTTTGGGTAATGAGCGCAATGGGTGCACTTAATTCAATGGTGTCAATCTTATCTGCACCGGACTTTCTACCGACTTTCACTCTCAGCATGTCGCCCTCTTTAAGGGTCGCTTTCAGCGTCGCAATGGTTTGGTTAAGAGTTCCGGCATCCACTGATTCACCATTGAACGCATAAATTTCGTCTCCTTCTTTATAGCCCAATTTCTTTCCAAATTCATTTGGTTTGAAGGGCGGCTGAATCGCTATCACACCTCTTGCGTTGGATGCAAGCGAGATGTTGCCCATCGACAACACTTTTTTCTCCGACTTTGGCGTGAATGCAATACCGGCAAGTTTGAAGTACTCATCGTAAGGAATAGGCGTTGGCGAAGCGACGTACTTTCTCAGGAAGTCGGCAATCTGCGGGTAGCTAAGGTCCGCAATCTCATCGAACAGCTCGTCGTCGTTGAAATATCTTTTCTTTCCAAAACGAACCCCAAGGTCGTACGTGAGATTGCGCAGGCCATACCGGCCATTCGACAAATGCAGAAGGTACAAATCAATGCAGGCGGAAATGAGTGCACCCTTCTGGTAAACATTGCCAAATTGATCGGCATGTTTGCCGGCACTGTTCACGCTCATTTCGGTGAACGCAAGATCGTCTTTGAATGCTGTCCTTGATGTCGTGATCTTACCTGAAAGTTTGTCAAGAAATTGCTGTGCAGAATTCAACCCGTATTTCGCCTGTACATGGTGCGCTGAATATTCGGTTACGCCTTCATACAACCAAAGGTGTTTCGATAGAACCGCTTCGTTGAAATTGAATTCTTTGACTTCTTTGGAAGCAATCGTCAACGGTGTGATGATATGGAAGAACTCATGCGAGCAAATGTCCACAATGCCGTTTTTCAACTGCTCAACCTGTCCTTCCGGCAAATAATAAAATGATGATGTGGTATGTTCGAGCGCGCCACCGAGGCCGGCAGGAAATGCATGTTGCGCCGTGGGGTCCTTGAAATAAAAGATGAATGCATACTTGTCTGCGGGCAACTTACCGCCGAGGTATTGTAATGTTGCGTCGAGCAGGTCGTTCATCCAGCCTGCGATTTGTTTTGCATTGAATGCCTTGTTCGGCGAATACACCGAAACCAGTACGTTGCAATTCCCAACCTGCACCGAAGCGGTGTCAGGAGCCGAATACAGGATCGGGTAATCGTACAACTGATCGACATTCGGCACTTCAAACACATCTGAGTTTGCATCGCTGCTGACGGGCTTAAGACTTGTAGAAGCATACATCGAAGCCGGCTTTCGGAATGTAAAACGGAACTTGTTGTTGCGTTTTCCTTCGATGAATCCGAACACACCGGGAAGGTTCAACACAAGGTTTTTGCCGTCTTCAAAATTCGTTGCCGCCATCGGATAGATCTTGTGCTTTTGCGTCGCATCGAAAATGTCATCCACTTTATATGAGATGGTTGCAATGCGAGTTGCGTTACCGATGCGCCATTGATTGTCATTCAGCTTCTTCACAGGCAAAGCCTTTCCCGCTTTGTCAACAGCCTTCACGTCGCTGATGAACTTTCCGTAATCTGCGATGGAATAAGTGCCGGGGATAATTTTCGGAAACGTGAATACGATTTCCTTTTGTTCGATCCTTGGAGGTGTGAGTGAAACTGTGATGGCATCGTTCTCGATCTTCGTCAGGTCAGACGAATATTCGTAGACATCCTGAGCCGAAACAGAACTGAACAAAAGAATTGACAGTGCGAACAGAATTTGTCTCATGCGTTTGGGGGAAGTAAAAAGTGAAAAGTAAAAGTGAAAAGTGAAAAGTAAAAAGTGAAAAGCTGATCCCGGCATTCGCCGGGACAAGTTAGCTGATAGCCCATAGCTCATAGCCCATAGCCCACAGCCCACAGCCCACAGCCCACAGCCCACAGCCCACAGCCCACATCTCAAAAATATCCACTTCCGGTTCCCTCTCCACACCGCTCATCAATCACCCCCTATTTTCCTATGGCACCACTAGTTGCAGGAAGCACCGTCACATTCACAGTGTCGGTCGACCATTCTGCCCGGTCGTCCACAACTTTCAGCTGATACTTGTACACGCCGGGCTGCGTAAGGCCGGAAAGGGTAGGAGCGTCCGACATTTCGCGAGCGAGAATTCCATACGCGGGGCCGGATATTTTGGTCCAGATCAACCGCGTGATCTTTCCATCCGGATCATGGGAACCTTCCGCCGTCAAGGTCGTTGAGCCGCCGGAAGCGCTGATGCGGATATCATCTCCCGCACGCGCCACCGGCTTTTGATTGGGCTTCAGCGATCTGTTCTGCGCAAGCATCCATTCGTATACATTCGGATTCTGGTAATTGTATTCGACATCGTACGCCCTCTTGATCCACACGTAATGACTTCCGGTTTGGTACATGATCAAATTAGGAGGATTTACCGGTGAACAGTCATTGATGCTCTTGATTGCATTGATCGTGCAAAACGGACTCGCCATCACGTCGTCCAACACGTGAACCGCCAATACCGACACGCCACCATTGGCAATATTGCATCCGTTTGTCATGAAACAGGGTGAAACAACCGGTACAATTCCCGTTAATTTTTTTGCATTCTTCACCGAGGCCGAGGCGTAGGTCCATGTACCACCACCTCCGAGACTTAACCCTGTAAGAAAGATCCTGTTGGTGTCGATGTTCAGATTTTTTTTCGCGTATTCAAGCATTGCATCAACATAATAGTTCTGCCAGGCACCATATTTCGAAGCAAGTTGCGGATACAGCACAACAAAACTTTCTGATACACCATTCCAGGTAAATGTCATGGTATGCCCCTCGTCGATGTACTTCGGAATACCGCAGCAATTAAGCCGGAACAGATCAGGTTCCCTGCCAGTACCTTTTTCACCGATGCCATGAAGAAAAATGATCAACGGAAACTTCTTTCCTGGTTGTTGGTATTGAGGGGGCAGGTATTGATAGAAGCCAATATGTTGTCCGTTGGGCCCGGTGACGGCTTTAACAGTGCGTTGTCCGAAACCGAAGCTGTAACTCAGAAGCAATACGAAAGCCAACTGCAACTTCATGGCGGTAAATATAGAAAATGTGTGACGAGATGCCGCCTCCCGCATACTGCCGGATGGTGGTTATTACCAATTCTGTTAGTTTGCCTGACTAACGACAAGCTCGCATGATAAAAAAGGCATTCGCATTCATCTTTCTTTTCAGCTCAGCCTATGTAAATGCTCAGCAGGCAATGCGCGACTCGCTCGAAGATTTGTTTAAGAATCCCCCCGTTTCTGCGCGACCTAAAGCACTTTGGCCCTGGGTGAACGGGAATGTGGACCTTAAGCAGGTGACGTATGAATTGGAGGAAGCTGTGAAGAAGGGGATGGGTGGTTTCGATATCTGGGATATTGGCGCGTCGGTGGATCCCAACAAAGTGATTCCTGCAGGGCCGGCTTTTCTCAGCGATGAATCGGTCGCAAGCATTGCCCATACCATCAGGGAGGCGGATCGGCTTGGACTGGAGCTTGGTCTTACATTTTCAAGCAGCTGGAATGCCGGCGGTTCGTGGGTGAAGCCGGAACATGGTGCGATGGGTTTGTTTCGGAGCGATACCGTGATTGAGGGGCCGAGGATTTTTTTTGGACCCATTTCATTTCCGCAAATACCTAAGAAATATGGTAACGACGAAACGCTGGTACAGTTCGACCCGGCGACCGGCCTCCCGGTTTATTATCGCGAAGTTGCATATCTCGCCCACCCGGTCACAAGCGATTCTTCGATCGCATCTTTAAAGCAGGTTGTCCTTCTTCAGCCATCGCCTTCAAAGCAGGCAGTAAGCTTTCGTGTGCCTCGTGGCAAATGGCGTATTGTAAGATATGTTTGTGCTCCAACAGGACAGCCACTGGCCATTCCCAGTACGAACTCACAGGGTCTGATGCTCGACCATTTCAGTGCAGATGCACAAAGGGCCAACATCAAACATGTATTTGACCGGCTTCTTCCTGTAACAGGATCACTGAAAAACCGTTCGTTGAAGTATCTGTATGCGGATAGTTATGAAGTGAACTCAGCGGTTTGGACGCCAATGCTTCCGGAAGCTTTTTTAAAACGAAACGGATACGAGCTCATACGTTTCCTTCCGGCATTGGATGGATTCACAATTGCATCCGCAGATTCAACATCAAGGTTCGAATTTGATTTCCGGAAAACTTTGTCAGACCTGATCATACAAAACCACTACAAACTTGGAAAGGAGTTGTGTGAGGACCAGGGTCTGGGCTTTGTTGCGGAGGCAGGCGGCCCCGGACAGCCCATACACAATGTTCCTTTCGAAGATCTCAAAGCACTCGGCGCTCTCACTATTCCACGTGGTGAATTTTGGAACCGCCATGGTCAGCTTGAGTTGTTGCAAATTGTGAAGGGAATCGCCAGCGCGGCACATATATACAATCAGAAATACGTTGAAGCAGAAGCATTCACCTCTGTTTGGTTGTGGCAGGAAGGACCCGATCAACTTAAGCCACTTGCTGACAGAGCTATGTGCGAGGGTTTGAATCGATTTGTATATCATACCTTTCCTCACACACCGCCCGCTTCCGGAAACCCTGGCTGGGTCTACAATTTCGGCACTCTTATCAATACCACGAATGGCTGGTGGCCCAAGTCAAAAGCGTTTCATGATTATCTCGCCCGATGCAGTTACCTGTTGCAACAGGGGAACTTTGTTGCCGACGTAGCTTATTATTATGGCGACGATGCGCCGAACTTCGTTGGTCCGAAAAAAATTTTTCCATGGCTCGGGCAGGGGTATGATTACGATGTGATCAATACCGAGGTCCTGGTAAACAGGCTGGAGGTAAAGGATAAAAACTTTGTCTTCCGCATGGTCAATGCTACAATGTGCTCGTACTTGCTGATGATCAAAGAATGAGTCCGGACGTGATCAGGAAACTACAGGACTTTATCGCAAAGGGAGCAACGATCGTCGGATCGAAACCGGCCAAATCGTATTCGTTGACGGCCAACTCGAAGAATGATCGATATGTCCAGCAAGTCGCGCGCAGTTTATGGGATCCAAAGAAATCCGAGAACGCTGTGATCAGCAATAAGACTGCAAGACAGGTGCTTAACGAGAAAGGCATTCAGTCGGATTTCTCTTACAAAATGTACAACACCAATGACACTCTTGATTATATCCATCGGCAGACAGGCGACGCCGAAATTTACTTTGTAAGAAATGTCAGGGGTTCTAAAGTGAGTGCAAATCTTATGTTTAGGGTTGACAGTCTACGGCCGGAGATCTGGAACTCTGAAGACGGAACTGTTTCTAACGTACAGGGATATACGCAGGGTAATGGTAGCACTGGCTTCATGTTCAGCTTCGGTCCCTTTGAATCAAGGTTCTTCGTATTTCGTCATTCATCTGCATCCGATCAAAAATTGAAGTTCCTGCCCATGCTGCAAAAGGACATTTTTGTTCATCATCTAAAAGGGCAGCGACAGATAGAGCCAGAAAGGGGTTCACATATACGTTTGAGTCGAAATATTAACGGTCCATGGATGGTACAGTTCCCAGTCGCCGGCCAGCTCGTAAAAGATACCCTGCAGAAATTGATTCCACTCAACGAATCATCTGATCAGCGATTGAAATTTTTTTCCGGAAACATAGTGTACGAGACGTCGTTCAATTGGGAAGCCGGCGACTTGAAAACCGGCGGTAGAATTTTGCTCAGACTGAACAAAGTACGTGAGATAGCAGACGTCGTAGTCAACGGCAAACACGTGAGCACAGTATGGCACGGTCCATTTCAATCAGATGTCACCGACGCCCTGAAGCCCGGAACGAACCAACTGCGAATCGAAGTAGTCAATTCACCGAACAACGCTCTGGTGGGCGATGCAAAAGCCGGTGCCCGGAAGATGCGCTCGAACATCAACCGCTTACCCAATGCATGGAGCAAGCCGATGGCCGAGGCGCCGCTTCTCGAAGCCGGACTTATCGGTCCGGTTGAACTTGTGTTTCTTATTCCGCAAGGCCAATAATCATTAATCAATTTTTCATGTTATTTAGATCTCTTCTCTTTCTTGCGACTATCTCCTGCGCCGCCCAACCACTTATTTTCGGTCAGGCATCACCGTTATCTGGCAAGGTTTCGATGCATAATGGGCGGCCTACAATTTTTATCAACGATCAACCCGTATCGCCGCAGTTTTACGGATTGACGCATGCTTATGGTGCACGTTGGTCATGGGAAGAGATCCCGGCGCGAAATCTGCGCAACTTCTGCGAGCAGGGATTTCGCCTCTACCAGGTTGATTTATATTTTGAAGATATCTGGTACAAGAACAATGATCAGCTCGATATTGAAAAAGCGCAACGTCAGGTGAGAGGGGTACTCGACGCCTGCCCTAACGCGGCGGTCGTAATTCGTGTTCATGTAAATGCACCTTATTGGTGGAACGAACAAAACCGTGATGAATGTACCGAGTATGCGGATGGTCCCGTCGACACCCGCAGTTATGGCCCGCCGAATGACAATGAAAACGGTGATGTCGACCGGCCATTACGGGCAAGTCTCGCTTCACTGAAATGGCGTACCGAGGTGGCTGAAAAATTAAGGCAATTCTGCGAGCGGCTTTCTTCTACTCCGGAAGGCGCTTCGGTGATAGGGTTGCACATCAGTTGCGGAGTTTATGGAGAATGGCATTATTGGGGATTTATCGACCATGATCCGGATACCGGTCCCGCGATGACAAAATACTTCCGCAACTGGCTCCGGACAAAGTACAAGACCGACCAGGCGCTTCAGCAGGCGTGGAAGTCGACAAACTTTACCCTCGCCAATGCGACCGTTCCGAATTTGAGTGAGCGCGACACTACTCATGACGGCATTTTCCGTTCTCCGGAGAACGAACGGCGTGTGATTGATTATTTCAAATGCCAGCAATTCGTAGTCGCCGAGGATATCATCGAGTTCAGTAAAGTAGTCAAACAGCATTGGCCGCGGCCAATCATCGTCGGAGTATTTTACAATTACTTCTTTATGACTTTTTCGCGACAGGCCGCCGGAGGACATCTTGAACACGAGATGATACTGAAAACTCCGTATGTCGATTACCTGAGCGCCCCTCAGTCGTATTGGGGAGGCGCGCGGCGTCCGGGCGGTTCCGGCCAGGCGCGCGGTCTCATAGAATCCGCAAATCTTCACGGCAAATTGTGGCTGGACGAGATGGATCAAAATTCGCATAAAGGCGGACCGTTCAATGCTGGTTTCTTGCCAACAAGAGATCAGGACGTTGGAATCATTCGCAGAAATCTGGCTCAGGCTATGACAAGAGGCGCCGGTTACTGGTTCTATGATTTCGGCCCGTATCGTAGCAGCGGATGGTGGGATGATACCCTGTTGCTGCGCGACATCAAACGCATCAGGACTATTTTGGATGATTATTTCGCACGGCCATTCAAGCGGGAAGCGGACGTTTTGTTTGTATACAGCAACGAAACGTTTTATTTCCTGAAGAATCGAACAACCCCGATCTCTTCATACAATATTCTGGATCAGCAGTCCGCGGATGCTTTTAGGGCTGGTGCGGTGTTCGATCAGATCTACATTACCGACCTGGATAAAGTGCAGTTGGACAAGTACAAAACGATAGTCTTCAGCAATACATTCGTGTTGAGCGAAGCACAAAAGAAATTCATCACCGACAAGGTCGCGAAGAACAAACGGACCATTGTCTGGAATTACATGCCAGGGTATATCAATGATAAAAAAGCTGACTTCAGCTTTCTTGAAAAGCTTACCGGGTTCAAACTGTCGAAAGCAGGCTCGCCGAAAAACCACATTCTGGTATCAACAAGCGACCGGTATCCATTGCGCGGCGAAGATTCAATCAGCGTCATTGATCCGTTTGCGTACATTAGCGATCTCAAGGCAACAACGATAGGAGTAGACAAGTCTACACGCGAAGTAATCGTTGCCAGGAAACAGTTCAGGGATCATACTGCGTATCTGACTACTTATGTTCTTAAACAGCCGCAGGTGTTCCGAAGCATTTTCAGGGAGTCGGGCGCACATATTTATGGAGATGGCGATGATGTTTTTCATGAAGGCAGTGGAATTCTGATGGTTCATACAAAAACCGGAGGAGAAAAAACGATCGCACTCCGCAACGGCAAAAGCGTTCAACTTACCATGTTGCCAGAAAGCACGGTATACCTTGATGCGGCGACCGGTGCGATTTTGTTGAAGTAGATGTTCCGAGGCAGCTTTAGTGTGGCGAGCGCCCTCACCGCTTTCGGGTATGGGCAAGGGATGTACAAGACTTTATTTTTGATCTCCATACCAAAACTCGCCTCGTGAAATACGCATACCTCATCGTGTCGTGCATTGTCACCCAAATTGCATATGGCCAGTCCATCACCGGACGAATTCTTGAGGAAGACAAGCCGCTTGCTCTCGTTAACGTCATGTTGTTGGGTGCATCCGATTCTGCGCTCAAGTTTGCAGCCATCACCGACGCGAATGGAACCTATTTGTTTGAAACCGTTAAACCCGGTTCATATATACTCTCGGCCTCGAGGATAGGCTACCAAACTCAATATGTTCCCTCGATAACCGTGGATGGGTCTCGCCGCGAAATCAATTTGCCGGTAATGCGTTTTTCGGTTGCTTCAAAAGAGCTTAAGCAAGTGACCATCATGGGCAAGCGTCCGTTCGTTGAGCAGAAGATCGACAGGATGGTCGTGAACGTCGCCAACAGCATTATTGCAAGCGGAACAACTGCACTGGAAGTTCTTGAAAAAGCACCAGGCGTTATCATCGACAGACAGAATGAACAGATCATGTTTCGCGGCAAAGAAGGTGTAATTGTTCAGATCGATGGCAAGCAAACCTATTTGTCGATGACGGATGTTGTGAACCTGCTTCGAAGTATGCCAAGTGAGAACATCGACCGGATTGAATTGATAACGAACCCTTCGGCCAAATACGATGCAGCCGGAAACGCCGGCATCATCGACATCCGACTGAAAAAGAATAATAACATCGGGACAAACGGAAGCCTGTCGGTAAGTGGTGGTTCCGGTACGTATGCAAGGCAGCGCGGAAGCATCCAGGTGAACAATCGCACTGCGAAATTGAACCTGTTCGGCAACTACAGCATCAACAACGATGGGAATTACTGGGACTTCGAAATCGAAAAAGACCAGCGGGTAGATGGACTCAGGAACTACATCGAACAGGACTCGTATATCAGATTCAAATTGCGCGGCCACAATGCAAAGGCCGGCGTTGATTACTTTTTGAATAAGAAAACAACACTCGGTATTGTGTGGACGGGCGCATGGAACACGACAGAGGAAGATAGTCCCGCAGAAGCCGTTTTCAGAGAGGAAAAAGGAGGCGATGTATTCTTTCACACACTTACACAGAAGACCCTCAAGAACAAACAATCCAATCATGTATTCAATTTCAATATCGCCCGCACAATTGACAAGGGACAACTAAGTGCTGATATAGATTTTGGAAGGTTCCGGCGGCAGTTCAACAACGAATTGGTGACTGAAACGTTGTTTCCATCGTCACCACAGCAACCAGTTGCCAATCTTATTTCTGATATGCCAACCACCATCGATATTGTTTCGGGACGAGCCGATTACTCGCGAACACTGAATAGTGGCTGGAAGTTCGATGCAGGTGTGAAAGTTAGCAACGTTGCCTCCGACAATGATATGAAGTTGAGCCAGGGCACTAACGGAACGCTTGTTTTGGATACAGCATTGTCGAACCGGTTTCAATACGATGAAACGGTGTATGCTGCATATGCAAGTGTGGGCGGGAAGTTGAATCCGCGCACCGATGTTTTGTTGGGTCTGCGCGCAGAGCATACGCGTTCCGTTGCCAATTCGATTACTACAAACAATGTAGCAGAAAGGGATTATATCAATCTGTTCCCGAGTGTTTTCCTTTCACGCTCGATAAATAAGAACAACAGCTTCACGGTGTCTTACAGCTACCGGATTGATCGCCCCAATTACCAGCTGCTGAACCCTGTAAGAAGTTACTTGGATCCATACGCATATAGCAGTGGAAACTCATTCCTTCGTCCGCAATACACGCATTCGTTTGAAGCGAAGCACTCGTATAAGAACCGTTACTTCACCTCGATTGGCGCCAGCTTCATCAATGACCTTATCTTTTTCCTGGTTCAACCTATTGACGAGAATACGACCCAGAGAATGCCCGAAAACATTGGCAGTTCCGAAGCATATAACGTGACGATGACATTCCCTGTCGTTGTCATGAAAGGCTGGACGATGCAGAATACGTTGATGGGAATCTACAGTCACTTTTCTTATACATACAAGGGCACTGAATATTCGGTCGACCAGATGGCGGGCCGGTTCAACAGCGTGCATGCCTTCATCCTCGGCAATGGATGGACAGGGGAGATGTCCGGCAGGCTGAACACACCGGCGGTGAATGCTTTGTTTCGTTCGCCATGGCTGGGTTCGCTCGATGTAGGAATTCAAAAAAGCTTTGCAAAAAACTGGAAGGCCAAGTTGAACTTTCAGGACGTATTTCATACGAATATGATCAATGGAAAGATCAACGTTCCGGATTTTGATTCTCACATACGGATCCGCATGGACACAAGAGTATTGATGTTGAATATCACATATGCCTTCGGTAATCAGCAACTGAAAGGTGCAAGGCAACGCAAGATCGCTTCGGAAGAAGAGATTCAACGTACACGCGAATAGGCATTAAACATCAGGATTCGGGAAGTAGTATGACGAACGATGCGCCGGAACCGTCACGACTTTCAGCATAAATCGCTCCGTCGTGGCGCTCGATAATTTTTCGGCACAGTGCAAGTCCAAGCCCGGTTCCTTCGTACTTATCTTTCGGATGCAATCTTGAAAATGGCTGAAAGATCCTTTCAGCGTCTTCGCTGGCAAATCCAATACCGTTGTCGGTAAGTACTATGCGTGAATACTGACGCGATGTGTTTAATCGAAGTTTTTTGATCTCTCCACGACCGGCATGTTCTGCGGTGATATTGATTTCGGCAGAAATTCCCTGTCTCGCGAATTTAAGCGAGTTATAAACCAGATTGTAAAATGCCTGATAGAGCAGAATTTCCGAGCCTGCAACGACGGGTAATTTGTCGCAATGGATAACTCCTCGCTTTTGCTCAATAAGCACTTCAAGATCTGTTTCGATCAGGGAAATCACGTGCCTAAGGTCTACCTGCTGTTGCGTTCGTTCGAAAGTGTCGAGGGAGGAATACAATAGAACCCCGTCGATCATGGCACTCATGCGTTGTGCCGCAGCTTCCATTTTATCGAGATAACGTATGGCCCGCTCCGGAAGCATTCTGCCATATTCGTCTCTCAACATGCTGCCGAAAGTGCGCACTTTTCTTACCGGCTCCTTAAGATCGTGAGAGGCAACATGTGCAAATTGCTGCAGGTCTTCGTTTGAACGCTGCAGCTCGCGTGTGCGCAGTTCCACTTGCTTTTCCAGGTTTTCGGCAATTGTTTTTTGTTCATGGATGTCGGTACACACGCCGGTCCATTGTGTGATGTTTCCGTTGGCATCACGAACCGCACGGCCGGTGGTGCGGAACCAGCGATACTCTGAATGCCGGTTTTTCAATCGCACTTCGTAGTCGAGATTTTCTCCCGACTGAACACTTCTTTTCCATTGGTTCATGATGCCGTCCCAATCATCGGGGTGAACCATCTTGCTCCAAAAATCGTCAGAAAGCTCGGCGCCGTAATATTCTTTCCATTGCTTCGACAGGTAGAGTCTTCTTCCTTCAACACCTGTGATCCATACAAGTTGCGGAAGCGTTTCAACGAGGGTTCGAAATCGCTCATCGCTTTCTTTCAGTTTTTGCTCGGCGGTTTTCAGATCGTGGATATCAGTTGCGGTGCCATACCACTTGAGGACGTTGCCATCTGCGTCTTTTTGAGGATATGCGCGGCTGAGGTGCCATCTGTATGAGCCGTCCACCAACTGTATGCGGTGCTCTTTTTCATAAACGTTCCTTTCCTGCACTGCTTTTTTCCACGCATCGATGGTTCCCTGCAGGTCATCGGCATGCAATACACCTTCCCAGCTCCAATTGCCGTCAGGCAGCCGTTTTGCGCCGGCAAACTCCTGCACGCGGTCGTTATAATAGTTTACTGTTCCGTCCGACTCGGCGATCCACACAATTTGCGGCATCGCATTCGCGAGGTTCGATAATTGTTTTTGATCCTCCCGCAAATTTTGTTCGGCTAATTTTTGATCGGTAAGGTCAACATTGATCCCAGTGATATACTCGAGTTCTCCTTCTTCATTGAATGAGGTTCGTGATCGCGATTGTATCCACCGCAATTGTCCGTCTTTGCGAATGATGCGGAACTGATATTCACGATCCGAATTCTCATGCGGGGAGGAATGGGCATCGGTAATTTTCGGTACGTCGTGAGGATGAACGAAATTGATGAAGTCTTGTAGCTTTCCTCCGAATGTCCCTTTAGCAAGGCCATATATTTCTTCCTGCTCTCCACTCCATTTCAGCTCATCTTGTCTCACGTTCCAGTGCCAGATACCGATGTGGCCGGCGTTGATGCTCAATTGCAATTGATCGCGAGTCTTTTTCAGAGCTGCCTCACTTGCTTCAATTTTTTTCCGGGCAACCACCTGTTCTGTCACTTCAAAAGTGGTTGCAACCTGACCAATGATATTGTTGTTGTGATCCCTGAGGGGGTCCACAATGGAATTGAACCAGCGGGTTTCGGTGATTCCATTTGTGTTAAGCTCGACAGAAATTTCATTGGATGAAAATCTTTCACCCCGTTCATACACATACTCATGAATTGATCTGGCACCAGCTTCAGTTTCCGGCACCACCTCAAACAATGGCTTTCCAATAACCTCCTCTCGTTTCTTGTTCCATAAACCAAGAACGTGTTTGTTGACATAGTCAACCCGCAAAGTCGGCCCCAACAAAACGGCAACTCCAAACGCCACTTCGTCGAAGAGATTGTACAGGTAGCTGATCGATCGATCCGAGTGCAGGCTTGTTGAGTTTCGATTGGTTGCGTTTACCGCATGTTCCATACAAATAAAAAATAAAACAATTTAACTAATTCATCGTACGCTGACGCCTGCACGAGACCGGTTGGCGGGCCCTTACTCCGATAACACGCGTTACAATACTGACGATGACCCCAGCTGAGAATACGACTCCCTTAGCCGACGGGTGATGTCAGACTTTGTTGAACTGTCGGCAAAGCAATGATCGATCGCTTGCATGTTACAAGCAAGCAGTTGATCGAGGCCCCAGTGGAACAACCGTTTCAAAGTTCGATACTCGTCGCCGAGTGTCACATTTGAAATTGCGCGTGCATCGGTATTGATGCTCATCGAAACGCCTGCCTTGTACAGTTTGTCTGCGGCATGATCTTCTATTTTGTCGTACACATTTGTTTGCACATTGCTTGTCGGGCATACTTCGAGGTGAAGATTCCGTGCCTTGATGAAATCGATAAGTTCAGGATCTTCGGCGCTGCGGACGCCATGGCCGATGCGTTCAGGGTTCAGTTCACGAATTGTTTTCCATACACTTTCGGGGCCTTTCGCTTCTCCCGCATGAGCGGTTGTATGGATGCCTGCCTCGTGTGCGAATTTGAAGGCCTTCACATGATTTGCCAAATTGTACCCGGCTTCGTCTCCTGCAATGTCGAGAGCAACAACATTCGTTCCGCGAAATTCATTCACGAGTTGCGCTGTTTGCATACTTTGTTCTTCCGAATAGTGCCGAAGCGTGCAAAGGATGATTCTGGCTTCAATTCCGGTTCTTTTCATCGATTCTGAAACTGCGGCATTTACAACTTCAACAACCTTAGAAGGCGACAATCCCTGCTGATTGTGAAGCAGAGGGGCAAATCGCAATTCAGCATAGATTACATTATCACGTTTGAGCTGATCCATGAGATCGCTGGTGACAAGTTGCAACTGTTCGGCCGATTGCATAAGATCTATGGCTTTTGCAGCACGTTTGATGTAGTCGGCAAGATCCAGGCATTTTGCGGGTGCTATAATTGACTCCCGGTAATCGGTATAGCTGATTGTTTTGTCGATCTTCTTTACGACATCATACGACAGGGAACAATCTAAATGAAGATGGAGTTCCGTCTTTGGAAGGTGGCTGAATTCGGACAGAGTCATACAGGACGATATGTAAATTAAGACAACCTGAGTATCCTTTTTTACGAAGACAGGAAATTAATATCACGGGAACACGAGATAAGGCGTTCGGGAGGAATTTCCCCACGTTGCGCCTGGCGTTCAACGGCAAAATGCCGCTGACGCATAGGCTTAAACAAAACACAGGGAGATTCGGTGGTACGATCATCGCAGTAATTAGGCGTCACTCCTCTGAAAGATCTTTTTTCCACACCTGCGAACGGCCATTTTTCTATCCTGTAACTGCCAACATGCATATGCATTTGCATCCCTCTACGATAGATAGATTGGTTGTCGACACCCAAGCCGGAGATACCGGTGCCTTCAAAAAATTATATGACCTGTACGCGCCATCGATTAACCGGCTGATACTTGACAATGGGATCAGCGGAATCAGATCTTACGAGATCATGAACCAGGTTTTTCGTAGTGCGTGGAAGGATCTTCCGGCATTCAATGCGCACGATCAGCGATTTTTTACCTGGCTGATAAATATTGCACGCATTCATGTTACGGTCGAAAAAGGTAGCTGCGACTTCAACAGTTTTCTTGCCGGTGTGAAATCGGTTGAAAAAGTTCAATCCACAGTTGGCGCCTGACTTTATGGAATTTTTGTGTTCTCTTCTCTTATTGTAAGCTTCCGGAAGCAGTTTTTATCACTGAATGGCACTAACGGTGTTGCATAACCGATCCTGCCATTCCTAAAACTTCTAACATGGAAGCATACCAAATTCTACATGCCGATGTACTCGACATCATTTTCGAAGGACGCGAAAAAGCTTATGGCGCTTACGAGCTCAGAAGGAATTACTCAAAGCGTTTGTCGGTTTCATTATTGTCACTCGTAATCTTTATTGTGTTTATCTTCTTCATCCCCCGATATTCAGGATCGGTGCAATCGAGACAGTTCGATATTCCCCACGTGTTGGACCCAATGCCGGAAGCTGACGCAGAAAAGCCGGAAGTGCCGCCTCCTCCGCCACCACCGAAAGAACTGCCGCAAGTGAAACAAAGAATTTATACAACGCCAATGATCGTTGACGAGGCTGATCCGGATGAGCGTCCTCCGGAAATGGATTCGCTTGCGAATGCCAGGATCGGATCAGTAAGAACCGAAGGCGAAGCTGATGAAGTTGTTCGTCCTCCGCAACCTTCAACAACGGGTGTCATCGAAACCCCACAACGTCGCGAACAACAGGATGAAGGGTTCATTCCGATAGAGATAGAATCTGAATATCCCGGCGGCCGCGAAGCGTGGCTTCGTTTTCTGATTAAGAATCTCAGGTATCCGCAAAGCGCACAGGAAATCGGGATCGAAGGCACCGTGATTGTTGAGTTTGTTGTTGACGCAAAGGGAAACGTAAGCCAGGTTGCGGCTGTCAGCGGCCCCAACGAATTACGCGACGAAGCGGTACGTGTAATATTGAAAAGCGGAAATTGGACACCAGCGATCCAAAACCATCGGCATGTAAAGTCACAAAAGAAACAACCCATCCTGTTCAGGCTGGCAGCGGAATAACCGCGTAACAAGGCGGTCAACGGACCGCCTTGTACTTTATAGATTTGTAAGTTATCAAGCCCAGGATTGCAGCAAGCATGAATACCCAAAGATGAGCTATGGCGACAATGAAATTCATAAACATCGTCCATCCGTTTGAAACGGCGTGAGAAAGTCTGGTAGCTGCAGGAAGCGTGTAGTTGGAAAGGTCGTGGTCCGCCACAACGTCTTTTCTGACCAGCGCGTTTTGATACAGACTGATCGTGACCTCACTATAGTTTACGTCCGCATCTATCTGCCGGTTTGCAAGCTGTTGCTCGATCATGTCGTCTCTTACGTCGATGGTTTGCATGGCTGTCGGTTTTTTTGACGTCTTCATTGAAGTGTTTTGCAGTACGTCTTTCCGAACCGATTGCTTCAATTTGTTTCGCAGGTAATGCGAAGTTTTATCGTCGATATCCAGAAGGCTGTTGCTCGTGAAATATCCGAGATCCGCGATCCTGTAAAGAAATTCCTCAAGGTTCTGTGATGGGATGCGTGCCGTTATCCTGCCTTGTGGAGTTACGGTAGAGATGACAAGCAGTGAATCATCTGATACGCGCAATTCTTTATGTCCGTTCGCGGTGCTTGCAATGTGTTGATGAAACACCATTCCACCGAGTTGGCGGGTCAGTGCGGAAACTTTTCGAACTGTTTCGGCGACGTCAACAACTTTCGATTCGATGCTGGCAGTTTTTACAAGTTTTACTTCTTCTTGTTTTTCTCCGGTATCCGCGGTGCCGTAGTCAGCCGGGGCATAGCCGGCCTTGTCGTCATCCCTCTGACAACCGATAACAAAGGAGGACGCAACAAGGAGTATCCCGAACGTTAGAGATTTCATGGCTTGTGTGTTTATTTAAGTTGATTCCAACCTTATGGATGATGTAACCTGCCGAAATACATAAAGAATTGAAAAGATTGCGATGTTCGTCCTGTTCGTCATTTCGTTTTTCCGTTTATACGAATTGAGATTGCGAATTGTGGCTTTAGTGTAAGCTTATGCATCATTGGTAATTCAATGAGCATGTAAGTATGTGTATTCGCAAACGTTTTCTATTGATCGTGTTGTTTGCTGCGCAAGCGGCGACCTATGCGCAAGCCCCTGGGCAGATAAATTATTTCGGCGAAGCAGTAGCTAAGTCAAGTGCACGATTGTTTGCGAAAGGTATTGTTAGCACACCGGAGTACGAGCACAGCTCACCTGTGTTTTCTCCGCAGGGCGATGTCGTTTTGTGGACGATCATGGGCCGCGACTACCGGGCATCCATATACGAAATGAGGTTTTCAGGCGGCCGATGGTCGCAACGCGCCCGCCCCTCGTTTGCAGACAGCACTGCCGACGATTATTATCCTTCTTTTTCACCTGACGGAAAAACATTGTATTTCAGTTCGAGGAGAAAGAGTGCCGATGCCGCGATACAAACTACGGATATGCGTATATGGAAGGTGGATAGGACGCCAGCAGGTTGGGGGCGCCCCGTTCCTTTCGATACTGTGGTTTCGAAGGGTGGCGAGTATGCACATTCAATGGCTGCGGATGGATCAATTTTTTTTGCATCTGCCTTGAATGGCGTAACTAGCTGGGATCTGATGCATGCCAGAGTTGTGAATGGCAGATATGCGGAGGCGGAACCATGTCCGTATCCAATCAATAGCGTTGATTACGAAGAGGGCCCTTGTATTGCGGCCGATGGCAGCTTTTTAATTTTTGAATCACAGCGTCCGGAAGGAATAGAAGGAAGCATCGATCTGTATATTTCGTTTCGGAACAAATCAGGGCAATGGAGTTTGCCTTTGAATATGGGACCGACAGTAAATTCCGCCGGCTCTGAGCGGTTCGCGAGGCTCTCACCGGATGGTCGTTTTCTTTTTTTCGGAAGCAACAGAAATCCCACTGCGGAAAGCTGGGGATTTGACATCTACTGGATAGACATAAGCATTGTTCAACAACTTAGAAGGCAGGTATCTGCGAAGCACTATATCGATCGGCGTTTAGGCGGCGGGCTGATGACAGCTCTGCGCCGGAACGATACAGAAGTTGCTTCGCGTTTGCTGAGCCAATGGCATAAGAGATATCCGCATGGGCTCGATGCAACGATCCTGTATAGTTCAATTTTGCGAAAGCAACGAAGATTCGCAAGCGCAGATTCATTGCTGAACGGTGGACGTGCTTCCTGGAAGCAAAATTCGGCGATTGCGATGGAGAGGGCGTTGGTATATCTGGGTCTTGGTAGATCGGCAGAAGCGTCGAATGTATTGGCGCCGTTGCTTGTTGGGGATCAGCGCCGCGAGCGCTATAAATACATTTCAAATGCGTTGATCGATATGGGCATGATTGCAGAGAGCGACAAGTATTTCGATATGGCGATGGCAATCGCTGCAAATATGTACGAGTACCAGCGACGTGCGAGGAAGTTTGCGCTTGCGGGTGAGAAAGGCAAGGCATTTGAAAATTTGAAGAAAGCTGTTGAGCTTGGCATGAATTCGAAACGTGATTTCGAGAGCGATAAAGATCTCGATACGTTAAAATCCGATGACCGTTGGGCAAAAATGATGGAACAACTTAAGTGAGATACAACACTTAGGTTATGCACCTTCAAGGGGCTGGTTCCGCAGTTCATGTTCCGGAAACGAGCGGTTGAGCAGTCGTTCCATCGCACCCAGGAAAGGAATGACAAGCAACACACCAAGAGTATTGAACAGCATGTGTGCCGTGGCCACCTTCTGTTCAAGCGAAGCATTCTTTGATAATATCAAAACCAATTGAGTAAACCATGGCAGCGACAGCATGCCCACGGTAATCGTCGTGATGTTGAAAAGCAGGTGGAACATTCCTGTTTTAACTGCTGCCCTGGTTCTTCCGATGGAAGCAACGAGAGTATCGGCACAGGTTCCGAGCTCAGCACCGAGCATTACGGCGATACTTGCGGAAAGCGAGATCAATCCCTGGCTGGCAAGTCCGATCACCATTCCAAGCGTCGCGCTGGAGCTTTGTACGAGAACGGTTACGACGGCTCCCGCAAGCATTCCTTTCCAGGTTGTTTCGAGTGACTGAAGCCAGGTAAGAAATTGCGGATCGTTGCGGAGCGGCGCTACTGCCTCTTCTATTGTAAATAGTCCGAAAAAAATCAATCCGAAGGAAAACAGGACCTTACCGAGATTGACATGGAAGGATTTCTTCATGAAGAACATGAGGAAGAATCCGATTGCAATCGGCACTGCGGCGTATTCCCCGATGTTCAACGCGAAAATTTGCGATGATACTGTCGTGCCGATGTTGGCACCCATCACGATACCCATTGCCTGGCGGAAGCTTAAAGATTTTGCATTCACGAGGGCGATTGTCATGATGATGACCACCGACGATGAATCGAGCAGGATTGTAACGATTATTCCGGAAAGGATTCCCTTGAAGACATTGCTTGTAAACCGGTCGAGAAAAGTTTTTAAGCTATCTCCCGAAACTTCCTTCAATCCTTCGGACAATCGGTTCAGTGCATAAAGGAACAGGACAAGTCCCGTGAGGATAAGCAGAATTGTTTGCATAGTTACGCTTGCCTCAAGCTAACAGTAACATGCGACAAAGGGGTTAAGGAATTATGAAGTTTCGCAGCGATTATTGGGTCAGGGTCTGATTGTGCCCTGGATACTGTCGTCGTACGTTTTGCCAACCATTGCTCCAAACATCATTTTTGCTCCTGCGACGAGGTTGCCGTGTTTGTTGTCCCAATAATACCCTGCAGAGGGAGTTACTTTGATCACCGTGATGCGCGGGTCATCTTTTCCTTCGGTGAACCAGGTCTTGACGATAGGTTCCCACAATTCTTCGATCATATTGGGATCCTTCGAAATGGTTGCAGTTCCTTCCAAGTAAAGGAAGTCGGAATGAGCGGAACCCTGGAAGAATAATTTTACCGCGGGTTCCTGTCCAATTTCCTGGTTTTTGTGACTGTCTACTGCGCTAAGGAACCACAGATTTCCTTCGTCATCTATTTTTTGAACACTCATTGGTCTGGTTGCGAATGTCGGCCCGGTAGCAACTGCGGTGCAAAAAAAGCATGACGATGCGCCCTTTACCATTTCCTGCATGCGTTCAATCGCTTCAGTCGAGTGCAGATCCTTTGTATTTTGTTCAGGTTGTTGTTGATCGATGCTATTCATAACACACGGTTTAATCGATTGTAACAACTGATCGCGCCGATGGTTCGACTGGTCCGGAATTTTTCCGCACGTAAGGGCTATTGTACCTTCGGGTCTTCATGAAACTTCGAATAATTGTTACAGGGGGAACGTTCGACAAAGAATACAATGAACTTTCGGGCGAGCTTTTCTTCAAGGACACGCACGTGCTTGAGATGCTCACACTCGGTAGAAACCGGACAGACGTTACTGTCCAAACGCTGTTTATGAAGGATAGCCTTCACCTGACCGATACAGACCGCCAGCAGATTGCGGCGGCCTGCATTTCGGCTCCCGAATCGCAAATTGTGATCACGCATGGTACTGATACGATGGCGGAAACTGCGCGTCTTCTTGATGAAAAATTGAATGAAAAAGCCGAGAAACCGGATAGGAGCAATGAACAATTGGATGACAGCATTGCCAAATTGGAACGGAAGATTGAGAAATTGAATGGCAAGACCATCGTGTTGACTGGTGCGATGGTTCCGTATAAGTTCGGCAGCTCCGACGGGCTGTTCAATCTCGGCAGCGCTCTTGCTTTTGTGCAAACATTGTCACCCGGCGTATATGTTGCTATGAATGGCCGTTGTTTTCCGGCGGCAACGGTGTGGAAGAATAAGAGTTCGGGATTTTTCGAGGCGGCGGAGCAGCAGCCGATCGATTAGGAATCATCTTTGCAGATTGGTCCGCGTTGCTACGATCGGTATCACGAAGACAGTTCAAAAAAGGACAATTCCGACACAAGGCTCTTTCTGCAGAAAAACTGTTGTAACTAACAACAGTTGTAAGAAGCAACAAATCCACGCAAACGAACCACTTAAAAATTTCTCAAGAAAAACAGTTGTTACAAACAACAGTTGTAAAAAGCAACAAATCCACGCAAACGAACCACTTAAAAATTTTTAAGAAAAACAGTTGTTACAAACAACAGTTGTAAGAAGCAACAATTTCACAGGGCATTATTACATAGAACGAAATTACCTACACGAACCTCATTGCGCCAACCATTGTAATGAGCAACACTCGCGGAAAGCAACACTTTGCTACGCCAAAACGAACCCCTCAAAATTTATCATAAAAACTGTTGTAACTAACAACAGTTGTAAGCAGCAACAAATCCACAGGCGATTATTACAAACGACAGTTTTGAGAAAAAAACAGCTGTAGAATCCCACGCAGCCAACGAGGCAATCTTATCCCGCAAAACAGTTGTTACAAGCAACAGTTGTAAGAAGCAACAAATCCACAGGGGATTATTACAAACGACAGTTTTGATAAAAAAACAGCTGTAAAATCCCACGCAGCCAACCAGGCAAACTTTATTAAGCAAAACTGTTGCATCCAACAACAGTTGTAAGACACAACAGTTTTTAAGCGTAGCCGACACCATTCGCCAAATCCGCCGAAAACTTATTCACATTGTCATTCTGTTTTTCCTTTTTGTTCCAGGACGTATACCTTTAAGCACTGCCTCGATCTTCTACCCTCTGACCGCACGTTCTCCCTCCACCTGAAACAGTACTACCGGCGTAGCGCAATAATAGTCGCGCGCGCAATCATTCAATGCCATTAACCTTTTCATCATGCCTTCAAACAAACGAATCACTGACCTCGTCGACTACACAAGCATTCTGCCATATGCTTCCGAAATTTTCGGAATCTATCAGCCCCTGCTCGGGTGGAAATCGAAACGCATGGAAAACCGCTTCCTGAAAGGGTTCCAGAACGACCGCAACATCATGATCCGGCGCCTCCAGTCCGCGTTCCATGGCCTCGTAGATATCAACTTCCGTGAAGATTGCCAGGTCGATATTCGCATTCGGCCGGGCGCACTTCAGTCGGGCGCAATAAAAGGATTCGACAACATCCTTATGGAAAAGATCGGCGCAAAATTGCCACCACATGACCGGGTGAATGAAGACATATGGAGGGAAGTGATCAACGAGGACCATATCCATAGCATCTTCGATCAATTCGTGGTGCCGGCATACACTCAATTCTACTTTGAAAATTGTGCCGGACGCGGCGACAACCGCGGTATGCTTATGGCCCGCGCCGGACATGAAAACCAACGTCAATTCTTACAGCAGACCCTCGAGCAGCAACTCCGATACGAATCCGCAACCGCAGGAGCCCTCCTCCACCTGGTTCAAAACAAGCATTACACCGAACTTGAAAAGTTGTTTTTCAATATCACGGACAACAAAGCCAAGTTCCTCGAACTTCTCACAACTGTTTCTGCAGCAACAGCAGCAGACGCATTCATCAATATCAACACGCTCAATCCCCGCGACCAAAAACAACTGCAATCCGTGGCGCTTTCGCCAATAAGCGTTGTACATCTCTTCCGGCAATACTTCTTCGAGCTCGATACGTTCCTTGGCACTCCGGTCGGTCACGTATGGTTAAGTCCCGGCTCGACTGTAGAACTGATCGAGGTGCAGACACGAAAGGTGATCACCGAAAAAATATTGGAAAACACGCTCGAGACCATCGTCAAAACTGAAAAGTCTGTTACCAACCAGGACGAAATCAGTGAAGCTGTTAAGCAGGAGAACCAGCAGGACATCAAGTTTGGCGCAAGCGTCACCGCATCTTACGCGGGTGTAACGGCGACCTCCAACTTCGATTACAACAACTCGCAGCAGCGGGCAAGAGAGGAAACACACAAACGAATGCGGCAACAGACTGAAAAGCTGTCGACCGAGATCCGAAAGAACTTCAAATCAACTTTCAAAACAATCACAGAAGTAACCGACACTTCCAGCAAGAGATACACTCTTACAAATACAGGCAAAGACCTGATAAACTATGAACTCCGTCGAAAGATGCGTCAGGTCGGAGTTCAGGTGCAGGACATCGGCACCTACCTGTGCTGGCAAACATATGTAGATGATCCGGGCGAGGACCTTGGCATCGCAAAGCTCATTCATATCGCGAAACCAGCCGACATGGACGGCGTTCCGCATCCCGAAGAAATTGCAATGCCGGGAAATGAAAATACAAGCACAGCTTACACGATACCCTTCAAGCAAACTTCGTCATCGGCAGGTGACAAAGACGAAGGTTATCGCGACGGCGTTGAAGTAGACACTGATTTCAATGAAGGTGCAAGAGAAAGAGTTCAGGCCGACTTCGTTGTCGAGGGACTTAATCCTCCGAAGTCGGGATACAAACTATTGAATGTTTCGATCGACACGCAGGGACAGGCAGTTGAAATTAGCAGAGGAAAGATCACCGACGCAGACGGTGTTGAAGACGGAGAAAAGCCGCCGTATAAATTTAATATCCATCTCAATTATGTAAACTTTCAGGGGAAGGACTCCATCTCCGTCAACATAAACATGGAATGGACCGCCACTGGTGATCTTGCCAAGCAGATTGAAGCAGCCAATGCTGCGAAACGGAAAGAGTTCACCACCAAAGAAGAACTTGCCAACAAGAAAGCATATGTAGAAAATGCAAAAGAAAGAATCAAGCTTGCAAGCGAAATCGAACCGCGGCCTGCAGATGAGCTTCGCGAGGAAGAAAGGATCGTGGTGTATAGAAAATTGATCCAGGACATGCTAACCAAGGGCGTTCCGATGCCGGATGACCGGACAAGACACGTGGTAGCCGAGTTGATCAATGCCATCTTCGACGTCGACAAAATGCTGTACTTCGTTGCCCCGGAATGGTGGCGACCCCGCCTTCATAGAAGTATTCAGCAACTCGATGAAAACACGATCACGAAACCGCCTCCATTTAATCTTGCATATAGTGTCTCGCTTCAAAAAGGTTTTTATGAAAAGGCAATCGGTGCAGTGAATAAGAGCAGGCCCGCTCCTCTTTCTTCAAGCGTTGTTGCATGGGGAGGTATACAGGAACAAAATCGCGACAGTTATTTCATCACTGCCGACTCGCGGCCGGCGAAACTTGGCAGTTCCCTCGGCTGGCTGTTGCAACTCGATGGCGACAATATGCGCAACGCGTTTCTGAATGCTCCATGGGTAAAGGCTGTAATGCCCATCAGGCCCGGCAAAGAGGAAGCGGCAATCAACTGGCTGAAAGCTGTTGAAGGAATGAACGGCATTGGCGACGATGATATTTACCAGACCGACAACGCAGACGAGCGCGATATCAATGGCAATCCCCTGAACGGTCAAAAAATGATCGATGTGTTGATGGACCTGGCCAAGAAGATCAAAAAGAAACATGAAGAAGGAATTAAACTCGGTAAGTATCCGAAGCAAAGCGAAGTGGCCGATCCCGTGCTTGTCGACGATAGTAACACCGTTACATCAACACCAATCGATCGTGTGTATGAACATGGGTTTTATCCATTGCAGGGTGGCTTCAAAGCAAAGGTTGAAGATTACTACGAAATATGCAGTCAGTGGATCGAAGTATTGCCGACCGACCAGGTTGTACCGGTTGAAGTGAAGTACGATCCGAAAACCGGAAGGCAGGTTTGACAAACAGCTGGTAACAATGGCCGCCAAGTTCGAACCAATCGACCCGAGTAAATTTGCGCATAGCACTCTGCGGCTCGCGAATGCCGTTGATTCACGAATTACGAGTATTCATTCGGACATTGTTCCCCTGCAACCTGAAGGAGGCCAAACCTCCGGAACTCCGCGTGAACCACTGTTCGCAATCCTGATTCCGCCGAAGATCTTTGAACATGTGAAACAGCAAAACGCCAAAGCTCCGGCACAATGGATACGGAAAAAGGTGAAGCTATCAATATTGTGGGCCGCGGGTGGAAACAGCATTGAAATCTTTGAATTGCGCCATTTTTTCAAAGACACGAACGATACAGCTCTCATATCGATTGAAGGATTTGAAGAGAAAGGACCAAGCGGAAAGGAACCGAAAAATGTGGGATACCATAAAAAGTATCTTAAACTGTTGCTTGATAAATTGAAGGCCGATCATACGGTCGACTTCTCGATGCTCGACTTCACATACTCTTTTCTTTCCGGATTCAGCACCGGCTATGGAGGGATGGCACAAACCGTAAACAATGATTTCATTCCTCTCGAAGACATCGAACGATACATTTTTTACGATTGCCTCTACCGTGCGGATACGCCTCCGTTACCCAAAGGAGAGAAGGCGCCAAAGCCATTGCCGCAGGAAGACAACACTGGCGCAGACGAAGTAGACGGAGCGCATGGTAACTCAGCGTTCAATTCGCGAAGAGCCATCATACGAATTCAAAAGGCCCAGGACGCACGACGCACCACAAAGCTTGCCGAGCAACAACAAATCGAAAAAGAAAAAAAAGACATCGAGAATCTCCCAGATAGTCCAGATAAGGTCAACAAGTTGAAGGCGGTCAATGAAAAACTCGACGCCAAGATCAAAGAAGTTGCCGGTGCGAATTCACTGAAAGTAAAATCAATCGCGTATACCGTAACAACCGCCGGAAGCCCGAAGTACAAGACAGTGAACGCCACCAAATATGCCTATACGGTATACGTCGATATCCTGATCGACCTGCGAAAGGATCCGGAGACGGTTGCATTATTCAATCTTACAGCCGCACGATCTCTCAAGGCATTGAAAGACGGCGGTGATATCACCGACATTGACATCCCCTCCGGCTTCCTGCAACTAATCACAACACTGCCGGCGCGTGGCGACATCGCATCTGGCACTGCAACAAAGACCGGCACCCGCAAAACAATTGTAGAATGGGGGCAATCGCACCAGGGAAGCGTTCATTGGGCAAACGCGTCAAGTCAGTTGAATGCCGCTATTGCACTCATCAATCGCAAACCGATATTTTATCCTGGCTACCTCGGAGGAAATTCAGGAGGATTGCTTCACCTCGGATGCCTGCTTGAGTTTGCAGGCGAATACCTTCTTTAGCTTCGCCTATGCGTCACCGTTAGATCACTTCTTCACTATGTCTGCAATTTGATCAAACTTAAGGTTGCTCCAACCTTCCCCTTTTCCGGTTTTTTTCTGCCGGCCAATCCATAAATATGTTTTGCCATCGATCCATCGGGTTCGCTGAAACGCCCTGTCCACTATAACTCCGGAGCGTGGCACTTCCTCTTCGTTGATATAGTAAGGAGCAGTCTTTTCCGTCAGGATGCTTCCCAACGGTTTTGTTTGTCCGGGCATACGGGCACGTTGCAGACGAATCTCACGATCATTGCCTTTGATTTTTACCGGCACAAACGGGATCCAGTTCGCCGGAACAGTGGTGCCGATCACATACCTGATTGCTGCCTCACCAGCCGGAACAAACGGTTGTTCGGGTTCATTTGTCGCAGCCATTTCATTGCCGCTTACTCCCTTGCCCGCTTGCGAAGGCACGGTATTCTCAACCGCCCAAACGAGGTTCGCCATTTCATCACGCAAGAAGTTTACCTGCTCGAGTGGCTTACCCTGCAGGCTTTTCGTCAGAGCCGGCGCCATGTATAATTTATTCGTGAGGTTGTTGCTGTTGTTCAAATCGGTATGATCAAACATCGCCCACCGCTGCCATTCGTCGTCTTTTCCGCGTCCCGCGGGATGAACAATAGTATCCTGTCCAAAGACATCGGTGACCATGATGCCTCTTATTTCACAAAGTGAATTTACGGTTACAGGATATGGAAGCAGGAACCAGTCATTCGAATAAATCAGTCCGAATTCTGCAAGCAACAAATGCAACAAACCGGTCGTTGACGTTTCTATCTTACCGAAATCTGTTTGTCCTTCTTCCATCATCCAATAGCGCGGGTGTGGCATCCCACGAAATGAAACCGGAGTGGGAATGAAAGAAGACACTCGCTCTTCGTCAACACGCCTCTCACGGTCACCTGCTGATGTTCGCAGATCGAATGAATACCAGTCGAGGTGCCCTTCTGAATATTGATCTGCAACCAACGCCGTGGAGGCAGATTCTCGCGTACCTGATTCAGCATGCAGCTCAAATCTGTATTCGAGATGTGATGGAAGCCAGGCTGATGCGCCGGCTTTTTTCTGATAATAATTTCTTTCAAACCAGGTGGTATAGCGACTGACTACCGTATTGAACTTATTCTGATCAGCTGTTGGAACCAAATTATCGTTCATCCATTTTCCGAAGAGTGTGATGCCCCCCTGTAGAGTTGCTATCGCGTCAATGATCAGCAGTCCGTCGAATAATTTTCCTTCAACGGCCTTCAATAACTGCAAACCCTCGAAGTCATTGGGATGTGGCACATAGGTAAATGGAAAGTCTTTCACGAGTGCGGGCACGTAGCCGATTAGTCCCTGATCTTTCATGAACCTAAGAAACCGTCGTCCCGTTTGCACTGCCATGAACAGGTTGCGTGGCAGCGCTTCGGATTCCGCGTCTGCTTCAAGCGGAACCTCGCTCGAGTATGCTTGCTTTTGATTCTCACCGAAGGTCACGTACTTCATTGACGTGTGTTCACCGAGAATGCGTGCAGTGACGGCAGATGCTGCATCTTCACCCTGAAATTCTCCGAACTGCCATTGGCGCGTGAGCATCCACAATGGATCACGTATCCCGGCAGCAAGGCTTCGATCAAAATCTTTGTCCCGAGGTGACGGTTCAATTCTGTTGTAGGCAGTGATCGATGGGATCCTGTATTTTTCGTGCAGTATTTGTTCAACTTTAAATGTTGTGTTCGGCATTAGCTATTTATTTTGGCGCTCATCATCGAAGTGTATTGCTGGGCCACATATTCAACGTTCATCCGGTAATCCAGTGAAAAGTCAAGATCATACTTGCTGAAGTTTGCAATGAGGGCCGGCAACAATACAGCCAGCTCCGGTTCCTCAAGCTGGTCGAGTAAGGCAGGTTCCACCGCACGAAGTTTTGCCCGCAGCAACGTATCATTCAGGATATTCACGAGGTCGTCCCAGTTCCAATGACCACGCTTTGCCGAGGGCACAGCGAGCAACAAAACCTGCGGCGCAACTGCATTCGGCTGATCATAGTTGAAACTAATGCCACTCATTTCTTCATTCGTGGGCACCTGTTCGGTCCAATCATCGACCAGCAGCCCACTTTGCAATGCGCCGGCCGCAAACGCACTGTTACCATGAATCGTAATCGAGAGCGTATCGTTCTTAATGTTGAACGGCTCCGAAGGATTGACCGGATCGTTCTTCGGAAACTCCATAGCGATCCAGCTATCTTTCGGTCGGTAAGGCAACTGAATTGGGGTCAGTGCAATGGAGTCGCTATTTGAAATTTCATAAAGCATCCTTATCGACTCCAGCCTTTCAAGCCTTGGACGCACATGCGATACATTTTGCAACCATTCATCTACCGGTTCATGGATCTGGAGTGTTGTTTTTGCATAGTCGAGCAATTGTGAAGTGTCGGCCGCGCCTTTTAAAACTTCAGCCTCGTTCCCATAATTGAAATGTGGAATGATGGTGAACGCATCCCCGAAAATCAGCTTGCCGATATCTATCAGCTTCAACGTTTGAGCCTCTCCCGCAAGTGTCGACGCTGACCCCGCATACGCAAGTGCTTTTATTTTGATGCCCGACATGTTTCGCCAAACACCGAATGCCTGATCAACGAGCAAAGTCTTTTCATCGTCTTTCACTGCAAGTGAAAGTCGTGGCCATGCGTCCTGGATTCCAAACAATGAACACGCAGAAATCGCCAACAGCAGTTGTCCTGCATCCGCATCCTTCAGATCGAAATCGCTATCGGCCACATTAATCCCTTCATCCTTCAATGCATTGAACATTTGCTTCAGGTCGTTGCACACTGTGATGACCCCACTTCCGTCGGTTATCGTCGCATCGATCTTAACAGCTTCGATATCGCTGATACAAGTATTGTAAGATGTTATGGCCGAATCGATCTTCGCGGCAAGAACCGAATTATTGAATCCTTTCGGGTTTGCGCTCGTTGCGGGAGTATCGGCTCCAACGAAATCCTGGGCATGCAGATACCTGGAATCTGTAATCAGACCTTTGATGCTTCGCAGCATGGGAAGTAGTGTTCCCAGATTTGTTTTGCCTGCCTCTTTCGGTTTCAAGAAATCAATTCGGATATGTTCGTGCCGGTACAGGTTGGCAACGCGCATCTCAAGCTCTGATGTTCCTGTGGATGCATTTGTTCCAGGCTTTCCGCGCCCCGTGTCGAGTTCATTCCCAACAATGAAAACGAGGTCGACGGGTTGAAGTTTCAACGCATCAAGCGTATAGACCTTGAATCCGGATTCTGCTTCCTGCGCATCGAGGTGCGATACGCGAAAGTTGATGGTCGTTGCGGCTCCAATCGATTTGCCAATCCATTTGTTCATTCCCGGTTCCATCAACGCACGTGGCGTCATCGCAACCGGTGCCCATGGATTCGCGGATACGTTCGAAGTGTCCAGATTTTCGAACTGGATGGTCACCCGGTTCGTGAACGCGAGATGTGTGCTTCGAGGAGTATTAATGATATCGAGCTCTGGCGGAATATTTGAGTCCTTCAATGCATTCACAACTGCACCGGCTCGTTGAAAATTGCCTTGTACAAGTTGATAAACGCTTTCACTCAACAACAGGTCCTTCACGGCGTCAAGTGTATCTGACAAACGGTTTTTTTCTTCAGTGATAGCGGCGATTTGTGCCGCAGTGGCTGACAAAACATCGCCTTTCGCACCAAAAGGAAATGAGTTTGATACCTCCGCAAGCGTCACTCCATTCACTACATTGTTTGCAGGGATCGATTCGGTCGTGCCGCCTGTGCCCTGCTGATGAACCTGATGTTGACGGAACGGATATGCATCCCTGAAATCATAAATAAATAAATTAAGCGGTGCAAACTCGTTGCGTGCCGATGCCTGATCATGCAGTCCACGTTCAAATTGATAACCAAGCAACGCTTCCAGCGGCTGTCCATTCCTGATGCCATCGAGGATTGCAAGTGCGCGTCGAATCCTTGCGGAGGAGAGGTTTACAGACATGACTTCTGGATTCCCTGACGTTGCATGACTGAGATAACCGCTGCGCAACAGCGCTGCCGCAGAAGCCTGGTTGATGGAAGGCGCATGAACAAAGCCGCCATTGTTTGTGTATTCGTATACTGAGGAACTTGTTCCCGCCTGTAATTTTTCCGGCACCTCATTGCGTGGGACCGCGCGTTTTTGTGATGGCCGAAGATTCTCAACCCAGCCAAACGATCCGAGGTAAATCCCCGTTCTTCTCCGGATTTCATTGTCGACGCGAGTTGTTCGCTGTTCCTGCAGACGCAGATTGAACAATGCCGTTTGCCATGCATCCAGCCGGTATGTGCAACAATCAAGATGCTCTGTAAAGCAACGCTCAAGCCTTGCACTCGGAACATCCGCAAGGAATTTTATCGAGTCCTTCACTTCCTGCAACATCCTGCTTTCGTCCTCACGATGGCCTTCCCCAAGTAAGTAGGAGGCCACAGACAGTTTTTCGTTTTCGAAGTTTGCAATCGCCGTCTTCACCGGAGTTTTCATCACTTCCCATTTCGTAGGATATGCTTCGGACCGGATGTTATAAAAACTTTTTGTGGCAGTAGTATAGGTCAAATCTATTTCATGGCGGTTAAGCCAGCCCGCGGACGCCTTGTGCAATTGCAAAAGCAATGCACGCCTGAGTTGCAGGTACAGCATTGAGGTTGGTGCAGCGATGCCGCTTCCGAAATCCTGGCTCTCCAAAGCTGTCTCCGAACTTACCTCCGACAGCCAATGAAGATAATTTTTGCTGACGCTTTCATTGTAATACCTCACGATCTCAGTTTCAGAAACCGGTCCTGCTTCGATCAGATTCGACGCATCCAGCTTCGAATGATAATGCTGGAAAACCAGCCTCAGCAGCGGAGGTATTCGAACTGTACCCGTCTCATCCAGCTCAACGAAGCCGAATTCACGAAAGAACCTCAGCAAAAGTTCCTTGGAAGTAAAATTGTTCCTCACATCGTCGTAGTATCGACCTCCATATTTGAATTGATCCCTGTTTCGGAGATCGTCTGTGCTGTATGCAACGCGTTGGTCAAAAGAAACAGAGCCGGGATGAAGACCCATGATATCCATCAGAAGTTCCGAAGGATCCGATCCCGGTTTTCCAATATGTGCAACATTCGGAAGTGCTCTTTTCCAATGGCCCGAATATAGTTTCAGCACCGCGATCAAACCGTTGATGAACGCATGAGAATAAGTAGTGTCTCTGGTGTTCCAGGTGAAATTTTCAAAATCACTTGTCAGCAGAATTCCATAAGGCTGCTTTCCAACCAATATCGCCGGCAGCGGTCCTCGCCCCGACACATGGTCTGTAAAAAACTTTCGTAGTTCATCCTGAATATTCCCATCAACAACCGGATGCAGCATATTGCTGAAATAATATCCGAGTGTTGCAGGATACAATGCACGATTCATTTCTACTGCCTCAAGGTGATCGGTGAGATCGCCTGATGGCACATGTTCGAACAGTTCTGCGGAAATGCCGAAGGCATCTGCAAGATTGCGTGCATCACCACCCTCCGGTAATCCACTATCTTCTTCATCATATTCATCGTAGCCGGCCCCATCTATTGCTATCGAACCAGCGTTTTCATCTTCCGTATTATTGGTTGGAGTGCCCTGCCTGATGAAACTGAATCCTTTCGATGCGTAATGGTGGTTCTCGATCAATGATTCCAATAATTTCCCGGACTCCCTTTCGTCTGATGAAAGGTTCAATCCTACAACCAACAGTTTGTCGAATCCGCTTCTTGCCTGCTCAGGCGACAGGCGGATTCGAATGCCCATTCCAACGCTTACTGCTTTGTCAAAATCAGACATCCAGTCATACGATGGTCCGGGAATAAGTTTTGAATCCTTTGTTACAAACGCATTCTCTGCATCAAGCGGATCCGGCCCCACGAAAAGTTGATCGGGAATGACTAAGCCGTGTTCTTCTATTACCGTTTCACCATTGTACAATAAAAATGTAAACCGATCGGGGAGAATATTTGTGCGTGGTGCGAGTGTCCACGACGATGGCTTATTCACATCATGCTTCGGGAAATCAAGCGCCGACACATCACTGCCAGCAACCGCTTCCTTCCAATTCAGCGGCTTCATGCTTCGCTGTACCCATGCCGCGCGATTGGCCCCAAATATCGATGACAAGGTGGCCCAGGCAGATTTGATGTGCTGCTCCTTTTCATCGCCGTTCTTTTTCGTTGCCGCAAAAATTGAGAGCCAATATTTCTTCCCTTCGGCAATTTCCTGTGACGTTATCAGTCTTTCATGCGAATGGATCGCGATGTCGTCGGGATATACACGTATCCATAATTCATCGCTGCCATTTGTATTTGTGAACCGCGTTTCGATACGTATCGGAAACAGCAGGAAGGGATTTTCATCGTTCAACTCTTTCAGAAGATCACGCGGATGAGTGTTTTCGTACAGCGCGTTAATCGCGTCGTGCAGATTTCCAGTCGATGTATTCAAATTTTCTGCACTCGTAACGAGCCGTGTTTTCAAACTTTCTTTCTTCGCCAGCATTTCACGGTCAACGGTTCCGGAGCTGCGGAGCTTTGTCTCAATATCACTCATCTCCAATTTTTCAGAGTAGAGAGTATCACTCGCCGATACTGATGAATCGCGCAGGACCTTAATTAGTTTTAGTTGCTCTGTTAATGATGGCATATTCGTATACGCTGAAGTAGTTAGAGTTTTTCGAGCATGTCCGTTGCATGAATTGCAACCATCGATGGTTTCTGAAAAAGGATGTAGGCCATGTTCGCAGAATTTGCTCCCCACCGATGCAGTTCCGGAAACGCTGCACCTGTCGGCTTTACCGATCCCTTGATAAATGTTGCATCGGCAGGCAGGTTAGTCCACGCGAGATCATCCCAGGAAAGACCGTCCGATCCGGTATCGAAGTTCAGGTCCATCCCAAATCGCGGTTCACCAGGGATTTCCTGAATAACGAAGAACCAGCCGAGTTTGTCGCTGAACCCTGTCGATAGTTCAGTTCCACGTGCCTCTTCGATGGTAAGATCGAAGCCGAAGAACTTGATGTCGGGTTCTATCTCCGCTTTGTAGAGCGGAAACCTGACATGGGTTGCAAATTCTGCGGTATCCAGATCCTGATCAATAACAGGATCTGTGGTAGCCGACGACGAAATTGCCTTTTGCGCAAATATGATGGTGTTCGGATATCGCTTCAACAGATCTCCGCGAATTACCAGCACAAGCTGTTGGGCATCGCCTTCCGCATCGCGGTTGTTGTGTCGTCCAAGTTCGCTTGCAGTTGGCCAGGTATGGATCGGCTTGATGTCTTTGTAATCTTCAGCATTTTCTGCTTCTGTTTTTCCTGTTGCAGGTCTTATCACACCGTTCACATCCCAGAACTGTCGAAAATAGCTGCCGCGTTCGTCTGTCGGATATTCGCGCCAAAGAAGTTCTCTTCCCATTTCATGATTGAGTCCGACCATGTACGACTCAATAAACTTTTGATTTGTTCTCAGCAGTGAGATGCAATTGTATGGCACGAGTTTCAGGTTCGGTAACAACAGTTCATCTGAGATCTTAGTAAGAGCCTTGTACATAGGTTCCTCAAAGTCCGGATACGCCATCACCGGAAGTATTTTTTCAGGCGCTGTGGTTTCATTTGCTGTATCCGCAATTGATATATAATTCGGGAACTTCACAATCTTCGAAAGCTTCATTGCATATGCATGATGTGGATGTATTGCTTTTGAAACCTTTTGATACGCGTTTTGAAAATTGAAGGCAGCAGGTTCAACGTTCGGCTCACGGACCGCTTGCGACGCAGCGAGATCTTTCAACGCTGTACGGAAATTTTTTGCGTCAGGACTGTCCGTCGCGGTTTGTGATTGCGCCGGAGGAGCAACCGCAACCTGATTCTGTTCGAGCAATGTGAACGAAGGGCGCGGTGGAATTTCATTCACCTCAGACGATTCGCGCTCCGGGTTCATCAATGAATCAGCCGCGTTTCGATGCCCCTGTTGTTGTTGAAAATATCTGTAGGCGATTGCTCCTGCGACGAGGAGTACCACAGCTGCCACCAACGATCCACTTGCAATAGAGATAATTACAACCAGTACAAGAAACAAGATCGCTATCAATAGAAGGTTGGACAATATCCATTTCAGCCACGCAGAATTTGAATGTTTAAAAATATTGCCGGCGATGGATTCTGTAGTTGGCAGGCCACGTCCGGGGTACTTGGGCTTAGCTGCGCTTATCGTTCCGTCGTTCAACCTTGTAACAAGAGTGTTGAATTTGTATCCTCGCCCCGACAGCGATTTTGAAATCTTACCGTTGGGTCGCGTTATTCTGCGAAAGGCACCGGACATGGCCGCGTTCGGAAACCGACTCGCACGCATCTGATGATGCAGTGTTGTAGGGCTTCCCATAATTTTTGAAAATAGTGGCGAGCTGAGTGAAAGCATCACCGGTTCAGAAAGTTTCGTAAATGTTTTTTGGACATACAGCAAACCGACGTTCATGTAGAACACGGTTGATTTGATAAGGCGGTTTGCCTCAATGATTGCTGTGACCTGCGCCCAGGCTTTTCGCATGAGATCTTCCTGGTTCTTCTGAACCACCAGTGTTCCGAAACCTGCCGGAACACGTGTTCGCGGGTCTTTGTTCAGATCATGAAGCCAGGTGCTTTTATCTACATCAAGAAGAATGTTTTCGTTTGTCGACCTTTTCGCGTGTTTCGCACCATAAAACGGAATTGATACAATCGGATCGCCGGATTCATCCTCACCCGTTATCGTGAAAGGCAGATTCACGATCTTCTCTAATTCAACCTGGAAATCGTTTTCAGACGGCGGATGTGGGAATATTGTTGATACAGTGTCCGGCGACTTCAATGCACCCTCAAGACCGATGATTGGTGGTGATGTGCCGGGGATTTCAAGGGAACTGTCGTCGGCCCTTACAAAGCCCGGTCTCGAACAATCCATATCGCGAATCCCAACCCGGGGATCCATGGGCCGCGGTTCAAGTAATTTTACAAGCGACTCAAAATCCACACTGCTGCCGGTTCGGAAATACCATTCAAAGTAAATCGGCATCTCGCCTTTTGCACCATTGCTGTCCCACGATGCGGATTGTGCTACAACATCTGTTGTGGGTTGCTCAAGGCCCGCAAGACGGCCTGTTTCAAATGCCGGAATCAGGAACGCATAGTACGCTTTGTTCGGCTGAAGTTTACGCGGACTCATCAGTCTGCAATACAACTGGTCGGGATCGGCATTGACTACGTTGTTGAGCGACAGTATGAACTTTTCGTAATCCGATAATTCAGCGTCTGGAATATCTGCGTTGCTATGAACATGTGCCCATAGCCATGTTTCTTCAGCAGGTGGGAACACATTGCCATTCTTTATCGTAATCGAAGGAAGCGGAACCTTTCGCTTCGATCTCTCGAATTCATTTTCCTCAAGCACAAGAAGAAACAACCACGGTCTCAGTCTGTCGCCTGCTGCGGCTGCGGGAGTATATCGCCATGCGAAGTCTTCATCATAAAATTCAATAAATGCAAGGTAATTCGGCTCGAAGTCAGTGATCCAATTGAGCGGCTCTGTGCGAACAACCATGTTTTGATTCACACCAATCACATCCCCCGGCCCAAGGATCGTAAAGTTTTTTTTCTTCGCCGCGCCATTCACTGTAAGCGACACGTCAATGGACGTCCTTTCTTTGGCAGCAGATGTTCCCGCGCCAAGATCATCGTTGTCGACAATATTATTGCTGATCCCCTTCCTTGCCCATGAATGAAACTGGTATCGTGCAATTTCAACGCTCATCTTAGTTTTTATTTATTTCGAACATTGAAACAATTTGCAGGTTCTTCTTTGCCCCGGGGTTTGATTTCGCAACATCCTGATACATCTGAAACGCTTCTTCGTACGAATCTGCAACCAGGTTTTCCGCAAACAGTTTCATATCCGCTTTATGTGCAACGGCATATTGCTCTCTTTGAACTTGTACTTTGTCGGGAGCATTGACTGAACCTTTTATACCACCCCCGGACAATATTGACTTGGTTACCGAACCACCTTTGACATTGACTTTGAAAAGATTTTTTGCATACTTATAAACACCTGCGAAAATGATGCTCAGCCTTTTCTTGCGTAGATAGGAAAATTCATAGTCGACCGATTTGCTTACTACTCCCGGTGCAAGCTGCAATGCAGTTGACGACTTCGTTTTGAATCCGCTTTTCATTTGCACGAACGATGGACGTGAGATCTTTTCATCATCGCTCAATTTGAAAAAATTTGCGGGTGCAAACTCTTCATTCACCGGCTCACTTTGCAAGCTTGTGGTCGTGACGACAAAATGATTTGCATCCTTTGGCAGTCGTGTGCCGAACGTCTCGATGTTCACTTCAAGGGGCAGGGCTCGTTCACTAAATCGCAGGATACCGAATGGATGAACGACGATGGAGCCCGCTGGCGGATCATATTTCTTGAGACTGACCTGCAAATTTGTGTTGGTAGGAATCTCAGCTTGCCAGTTGCGGTCATCATCGATTTCGTTGTTAAGCAGTTGCAACAGGTCCTCGAACAACGGATCGGATACAGTTTCCGAATCGCCCCAGGTCTCGTGAAATGATACAGTAATTGAGAACAGAAAAACAGATATGCTTGCTTCGCCTCGCGCATCCCATGGTTTTGGACCGCTGAGTTGTCCGGATACATTGATAGCCATATACACCGACTTCTTCCTTCGCAATGCGACACCGGCACTGAAGTCTGCAACAAATGAAAATGGAACGAACCTGAATAATACATCAAAACCTATAAAACCATAAACATTGAATCCTCCTTCATCTCCGGCGATCAATTCAGCTTTTGCACCGAACTGCGCTGTATTCGCGGTCACAGCAAAATACGTGTGGGCAGTGATCCTTGCTATCCCACCATTCATGAGGCTGATCGATATGCGACTCATGGCATGAAGATCACCGGGCGCTTCTTTGAATGCAGGATGAAATCCACCAACTGACAGAATGAATGTTGGCTGATCACCCCACGAAAGGCGGAACGCCATATCGCCGGTAAGTGTAAACAGCAACAGCCGTGAATCGAATAAAGAAGCGTCGAACGAGATGTACTTGTTCTCAAAATCGATTACTCCAAGAAAGTTAACCTGCATGCGCAGCACGGCGACAGATTCATCAGGCAGTACAACTTTCAGTACTCCCAAAATGATGATTCGTGGAACCGGGATCTCAATCAACAATCCGAGTTCAAGGGTAATGATAGAGGGCGTGCCCCAGCCCACTTTGGCCATGGGGCAAATGATAAATCGATCATTGAGCGGCGGAAATACCTGCTTAAGGTCGCTGATGATCTTGCTGATGTTGGCAACAACATTTTCCGGAAACAAAATGCTTTTGATCGCATTCGTTTTGATTCCCTCACGCAATACTTCAACTCTCGTGGTTCTATTTAATCCGAGTAAACCACCGACGCCGTTCAGTGTGAACCCGAAACTCAGCTGAATAGGAGTGAACTCTGCGGTGATGATGATAAGCAGTGAAAAACCATCGCTGCCGTCGGGCATTTTCGTGTTAATGATGCCCACTGCTTTCAACGCAATCACTCCCTGGAACTCCAGCTCAAGAGCACCGAAGTATTCACCTTTGTCGGAATCCAGATACAGGAAGCCACCTCCTTTAACAGCGCCAGCGTCTATCGACATGCCCAGACCGTTAGGCGGCTTGAAACCAAAATCAATCTGCATGATGCCCGCGTTGCCCTTGCGATCAGCAGGAAATGATAATGCAGATGAAACACCGATGTTTTGAACCACCCCAACGATCGGCCCAATCATGCATTTAATATCAGCGCCGAGTGACAATAGAACTTTTCCATCTTTAGGCACTATCGTTAACGTCAGCCCCTCGATCGTGATAGGCCCGATCGCTATGTGAAGCGGGAATTTAATTTCAAGCGCGCTGCTTCCGCGGAAGTAAAAGCCGGATGATGTATTCATCCCCAATGTGAGGTCGAACATTGCCTTCATTGATTCCGCAGGCAACACGGATTGGAGGAATCCGTCGGCGCCGCCGGCACCAATCGAAAACGTAAGACCGGTGACATCGGTTTCGACAAAAAATGCGGCCTTGTTATCGACGCCGGCTCTGACCGTCCACGTCTTAAAAGTGATTCGTGCGCCAAATGGAGTGTCGATCAACAAAGTGTCTTCATCGGTGCCGTCGTACTTCAACTCGGTGATGAAATCACTGAGAACGGAGGCTAGTGAGCCGCCGCCAAAGATGTTTGCTACATGTGTTATTGGTTCGTCCTTTTTAAACACAAGCCCCACGTTCAGTTCGCTTGATCCTCCATATTTTATTGCAAACACAAGCGAATTCGATACCTGGAACTCGACGCCTTTTGACGGATCGAAATAAACACCAACCCCAAATCCCTCGGTCTTCAGTCTTGTTGAATCAAGAACAGGGTATATGTCAAACCCGACGAAGTCTACCACTGCAGGGTACAAAGGCATTTTGAGGATCTCAAGTTTCTTCTCATTGTCATCGGTAATCACGCTGGTCGAATTGTTGAATGCTTCGAGCGTGTCCGGATTTGGTGTTGTTATCTCCGCGTGCAGCTTCAGTCCATGACCAAGTTCTTTGAGGTTGCGGATGAGTTTATTGAACTGCAGGTTCTTTTCGTTCCATTTGTATACTTCCTGCATCCGCTCAACGGGTCGCGTCACGAGGTCCGGAAGTTTGTCCCAATGCAATTCTCTCTTACGGTACGCAAGCAGGAATGCTGACGTCGGTTTTGGAACATCCGTTTCTTCAATTGCACCGAGTGTTAACAGCGCTCCATACAACACCGGGTACTTTCTTTGGATCATCCCGATCACCATGTAATCGATCAATTGCCGCGGGAAGTTTTGAACGATGTTCGTTTCAGCGATGAAGTTGCCCGGAACGTTGCTTTGTATTGCGGTTCCAATTGAATTTGCGGTATCGATCACCGCTTTAATGCCCGTTACCACGTCTTGCGTCAGTTGCAGATAATCCGGGTCGCTGTTTGTTTCAATGCTTTGTTCAACCGTATTGAAGATACTTGTGAGCGACGTGAGTGCCGGGCTGAAGTCACTCAGAAAAGTTGGTGGTACCGGTGATGCATAACCGAGGTCCCGCAGCAATTCCAGCGCATACTCCGGATCGTCAACAGCCTGCACCACCAGGTCAAACAGTGGCAGTACAGTATCAATGAGCTTCGCAACAAAATGTCTGTCCATTCGCAGGTATTAAATGGCGCCGTTATCTTTTAGAAACTTTTGATAAGTCGCATCGAAATCGACACGCGGCCTGGTCACAAAGGCATCTTTATTCTCGTCAAGTCTGAGGAAGGGAGAAGTTTTTTTGAGGTCCGCAAAAGTCAGAAAGTTCGGCACCTGTTTGTTGTTCGATGCAAGCTTGAACAACGGAAGGTCCTCAGTTTGCGATTTGTTCTTGTTTAAAAATCGTAAGCCCCAGTTCTCGACCTTGAAACGTGTTGCAGCAGTCAAAGACGACGGCAGAAATGAAACGAGCTGTCGTGCCTTCCGCGGATCTGCAAAAGACTTATCAAAAAAGTTGTGAATGATGAACTCGCTTTCAACTACACCTTCCTGTAGTATAACAAACCCGTTCACCGCTGTCGTGTCTATTTGAAATTGCCAGTCTTTGTATGTATAAGGCTTGTCGTATTCAAATACATGGTGATTAACGCCATTCACCAACTTCGTTGAAACAGAGACTCCCGCTGCAGATGAAGTGCCGTGATCTTTAATGTGCTTTAGATGGATCCTGGTCATTTCCTGGATCACTCCCAATACGGTGTTGATCCATGACAGCAAATCTTCGCCCATCTTTATGATAGTGTTGCTCAGACCATGTCCGGCTACCTTGAGGCCGGTATCGAATGCAGTTTCCGCTGTTCGCCTCCCGCCAATTTCAATAACAAACGATTGCTCGCCACCCCAAAGTCCGTCCGGATAATAGCGTTGATAAAGCGGATGATTGCTTACAAATAAATGATCGCCTACCTGCAATTCATCCATGTTCACTGCAACTTGTTCGAAGTTGGCCTTATCGGGCCGGCTGTCGGTAAGAAAGTGGAACGGTGGGATGCCGGCGAACTGCGGATTGTTCGAATATATTTTGGCACCGGCAGGGTAACTGTTGGTTAGCTTTTTTACTTTGATCTTCTTCTGAACAGGATTGACACCTTGTATTTCGATAACCTCGGTAAGATTTGCATGATTGATGCGGCAAAAGAATGACACGTTATGGAACATGTCCTGAGTAAGGAACGTGAAACTTTTCTGCAACAGGTCCGTCATGAATGCGGTGACTCTTGAAACCGGTATCTCTACTGAATTTCCAGCCGAAACATTTGCCATGATAAGACCAAGCAGGTGTGCGCCGCCTTCAAAATTTCCGAAGTGACCAAAGGGATGATCTATTTTCAGATAGTGCTTTCCTTCGGCAATGAGTTTCTTAAGAAACTTGTCTTTGTCTTTCGCGGCTTGTAAAGCATCCATATGCAGGATGGTCGTCACCGGGTCGCATGGAAAAATATTTTTGTCGCAGTCTTTATTTTTTTTGAAGATGGAATCAACTGCAACCATTGGGGATCCTTGTCCACCTGAATTCAATCCAAACGGCATGCGATTTCCGCCTGCAGGATGCAGACTTTCCCAAAATAATTGCGAGTCTTTGTTCACTTTGAAATCAACACAACCGTCAAAAGGATACGAAAAAATTTGGCGCTTTTTGTTCGGGTTTACAAAGTATACCATTCGTTTAACCGTTCGGTATCTTCTTTCAATGATGAAGTCGAGAAATGCATCGTGCGCACCGTCCAGGAACAGCGGATTCATTGCCAGGGTTCCATAAATGATTTGAACCCGGGAGGTTAGTTCATTGTAGTCGGCCCATTGTGCCTTAAGTGTTCCGGATCCAAACCCTTTCTTTTCACGTGCAGCCACTGCTGTAGTGGCTTTCTTTATTGCATCTGTTGCCTTGGTTTCCGCCTGTGCATCGGGGGTGCCAGATGCAAGAAGAGAGTCAATGATCTTTCCTGCAAACCATTGCCTGTTTTCTTCCGAGTAGCGCGAATTGAAAGCGGCTTTGGTGCTTATTTTTTTTATGAGCGCTTTCTTCGTCTTTTCGTCCATGAGGAAATGTGTTACAGTTGGAAAGCGGATGAAATCGTATTCTGTAATGATCGTAATACAATAGTCAGTCAGTCCATCGCTTTTCAACGATGTTGAATTCGAAAATGTAACAACTGTCGGATGTTATCAGAGAGCGCAGATCGGATCGGGGGGTTGATGAAGCAGTTGTTCGGTATACGTATCTCGTCTGAAATTATACGAAATATCGCGAACAAAAAATTTGTTTTGTGCACGGTTGCTGCCGGCAATGGCGGTATATAAAGTAACTTCAATTGCACTCAATTGCTTGCATATGAAACCGGCAAAATCTATTACTACAACAGTTGTTGTCTTTTTATTCGCTTTGTCGTTTGCAGGCTGCCGGAAGGGTGATCAGATAGAATTGAAGAACATTTGCAGGATAGCCTCAATGAACGTATATCTCGATCAGGTGCTGGCTCCGCGTTTTTTTATTTACAACGCAAAAGGTGATCCTGTGGAAGTGAGGTTTCAGGAAGAGCTCACTGGTACGCCAACTTTCAAATTTTGGTACGATGCACAAGGCAGGCTGGCCGGATATAGTGGGTATCAGGATCATTCTTATACGTATGACCAGAATGGAAATGCAGTCATTGATAGTATTGAATCCAATTATGCCGGTGGAGGATTCCGGTATGCTGACAAATTATTTTATGATAAGTACGGTCGTGTGATTCGTTCGGAAAAGAAGTTGTTTCAGACCGACATTCCGAATTTTCCAGGGGTCGGCAACACGGTCATTACACATTACGAATACGACAAGCGCGGTAACCTTGTAAAGCCCGGGGTAACGTACGATTCAAAGCCTTCCATGATCCGCACCAGTAAAGTATGGATGCTTATCGAAAAAGATTATAGTGTCAACAATCCGGTATACGCTAGCATGACGTACAATGAATTTGGTTTTCCGGTACGTCCAGGCCCAAGAAAGTTTCTCGACTATGTTGTCGACCTGGTGAATTATGATTGCGGCCGTGATTTTGGAAACGTCGGAAAATAAATGCGATTCTCATTGTCGACTTACAACAAACACTCCTAATTTTTTCAAACGAAGTCTTTCACTTATTTTTTAATGAAGCCATATCGATCACGAACCGGTATTTCACATCGCCTTTCAACAAGCGGTCATACGCTTCATTGATCTGCTGAATGTTTATCATTTCGATGTCTGCAACAATATTGTGTTTGCCACAGAAGTCAAGCATTTCCTGCGTTTCCGAAATACCGCCGATCATCGATCCTGCAAAGCTTCTTCTTTTAGGTATGAGGCTGAATGCAGCAACCGGGAGTGGATGCTCGGGAGCGCCTACCAATACAAGCGAGCCATCTACCCGCAACAGGTTCAGGTAGCTGTTGATATCATGTTGCGCCGACACTGCGTCTAATACCAGGTGTAGCTTGCGGCTATACTTCGACATCTGTCCCCTTTCTTTGGAAAGAACAACGTCATCTGCACCCAACCGCTTCGCATCTTCGACTTTCGAGGTTGATGTTGTGAACACGATCACTTCGGCTCCCATGGCTTTCGCAAGTTTCACTGCCATATGTCCCAAACCCCCGATGCCAACTACTCCAACCTTTTTACCTGGACCGACGTTCCAGTGCCTCAAGGGAGAATAGGTGGTGATACCGGCACACAGCAGCGGGGCTGTTGCGGCAAGATCAAGGTTCTCCGGGATTTTTAAAACGAAGGCCTCGTCAACTACAATGCTTTCAGAGTATCCCCCATATGTGTAAGAACCCAGATGCGGATCAGGCGAATTGTATGTTCCCGTATTCCCAACCTCGCAGTATTGTTCGAGTCCTTCCCTGCAATTGTCGCACTCGCGGCAACTGTCAACCATACAACCCACTGCAGCAACATCACCGACCTTGAATTTTTTAACGCGATCACCGACGCTCACAACTCTGCCAACAATCTCATGTCCGGGAACGCTTGGATACACTGTATTGCGCCATTCGTTTCGCACAGTGTGAAGGTCGGAATGACAAACGCCGCAATAAAGAATTTCTATTTCCACATCATGAGATGTTGGATTGCGTCGATTGATGTTCAGTTGTTTCAGCGGCAAATCTGCGGCCTCGGCGCCGAAGGCCTTCGCTTGTTTTGCTTCCAATGTGATGGTTCCTTCTGCTGTTGATTTTGTCGTTTGCATACCTGATCAGTTTATTATCCTGCCGCCACTTTGTTCAGCAGGTTATGAAAAAAATGGGGAGCAATTCTCGATGCTCCCTTCAGGGCCTTTGCCTGACCCACGATCGTTTCAAAACGATTGTTCTTCAGCGCCCTCATCATTGCATCGGCAACGATCCGTGCTTCGATTCCGCGTTGCGATTGTTTCCGTGCCTTTGCTTCCCGGTGCAGTTCTGTTTTTACAATGGGCGGTGCAATCTCAAACACGCGGACATTCGTTTTAGAAAGCTGCGAACGAAGCGACATCGAAAATGTGTGCAACGCCGCTTTTGTTGCGCAATATACCGGTACGATTTTCAAAGGCACGAAAGCAAGCCCTGACGTGACATTTACGATTGCGCATTCTTTCTTCTGTTTCAAAAAATGTGAGGTAAACATTGCACACAAATCAATGCTTCCGGTCAGATTGATGTCAATTTCATTTTCTCCGTCGTTCAATCCCCCGGCCCCTGTCAGAAAATCGATTTCTTTTTGAATGCCCGCGTTGTTGATCAGTATGTTGACCTGCGGAAATTCGGATACGGCCCATTGAAACAATTCGTCCCTGTGCGTTTTGTTGCCAACATCGCAGGTTTTGATGTGCAGTTGCGGTAGTCTTTGCCTGGCTTCGATGAGCCTGCTTTCCCTTCTTCCGCAAATCAATACCTCATTTCCTTCTTTCAGAAAAGCTTCGGCCATTGCCAGGCCTATTCCACTGCCACCACCCGTGATGAGAATTGTATTGTTCGTGGTTTGCATAATTATTCTATAACCACCGGAGAATACAATTGTTGCGCCCGATGAGGCCCATATTTGAACGGTGCGGCTGGCAGCCGTGTGGCGATAAGCGGAATTTGATTGAAAAAAGTTCAACGACGAAAATCTGCCAAGCTGCTTCTGCTCGTACGTTACGCAAACCACACCATGAAACGCCCAATGCTTATCCTGTGCGCGTTTGTACTGCCTCTTGCAATGGCGGGGCAGCGTGTATCTCGCGACACCTTACCTGCGGCGAAGTCACTTCTTCACATTGCCAAAGAGCCACGGTTCTATGTCAACTTTCACGCCGGATATTCCCTCGCCCTTGGGTCGACGTTCAAATTCTATCCCGACGACATTACTTCAATTAACGTGTTTCAAGTCGGCAACAATCCGCCAGTGACAAGCACAACGTACACTTCCTCGCGAAAAGGCCTGGGCACCGGTTTCAGGATGGGCGCCGGTCTCTCGTATATTATCAACGACTTTGTGAACGTGGGTTTGGATTTTGACTATCTGTCAAGCACCATAAGTAAGACACGCGACTCCAATTTCAGAAGGACCGAAATAATGACTGCTACTGTCGATGAAGAAATATTCCAGGAAAGACATACGATCAGTTACGATGCAACTTTGATCACACTGACTCCTCATGTTACCTTCAAAGCAATATCTCGTCCGAAATTCTTCATATATAATAAAATTGGAGCTGTAATTACTTTCCGGCCGAATAGTATCCAGAATGAGACGACAGAGTCAACGTATAAGATGGGGTGGCAGGGGTTCTATCGCGACTCATCGGTGATCAGTTCGAAACGGTATGAGTGGGGAATTCAGAATCCGGCATTGGGTTTCATGGGAGGAATCGGTGCTCAATTTCGTCTGAATGAACGCTGGCGCGCGTTCGGCGAATTTCAATTTTCGCATATTCTATTCGTCATCCGGAATCGCATGCTCACCAACTTCATTGTGAATGGTGAAGACGTTGCGGCAACTCTACCTCTCAGCGCCCGCGAAGTGGAGTTTAGAAAAACGCTTTCATCCTCGGACCTGAATGGCAGCGTCAACGAAGCATCGAAAGCTGTCACGCAACGCTTCCCTGTAACCTATGTAGGCTTTCAATCTGGAATTGCATATAGATTTTAACCGGGCTGATTCAATTCTTTTTTATGGAAGAGGAAATCGAAAATGTTGAACAGAAGAGGAATCCGCAGAGAAGAATTTGGATTTCCATTGCATGCATCATCATCCTTGCCTCGGTGTTCTTTGCCTTTGGAAGCAGAATGTTTACAAAGGAAACATCGATGTCGGAGGAACTGCAGCGAGACTGGTTTGAAAGCCAACAACTTCTTGCTGCGGACCTTGCATTGCACCAACGCATCAACAGGATCGCGGAACTGGATAGCCTCATCATGCAAAACGGAAGCGCTGGAGCCGGTATCGACTCATTGCAGGCAGCACTGTTGGTGCAAATGCGTGAATTCGACAATACTATTGACAGCGTCAGAAAAGTTTCCGAGTCATACAACAAGTGGGCAAACGTTCTTCGAAGCGACAGTATCGGGCGTTCATTTGCCAAGGTATTGAATGCAATGAAAAGGAAGCCGGCCGCCCCGGATTTGTATCGGTCGGATGAACCGGTTGCACAAAACGATCAAAACGTTATCGTCAATCTGCAAGAACAGGTCACAGAAAAAGACGCGTTGATTGCAAGGTTGACAAACGAGCTTAAGGATATGGAGACGCGTGCGAAGCAGGAGGGCGGATCGAAACCTGTAGTTGTTACTGCTGAGGCTGCAACCACAATTTCGGAAAACCAGGTGGTAATAAATGAACTAACAAAGCAGAATCGTCTGTTACAGCAATCTGTTGACCAATTGAAGTTAGAATCAAAGGGTCATGAATCGATCCAAAAGAAATTGAGACAACAGATCAGTCGACTCGAAAACATAAGCAACCAGGAACGTACCCTCATGGAGATCGCCAGGGTCGATTGCAATCTCAATCGCGCCGATGTCAATGAGATCATCTCTAATCAAAAGCAAAGGAGATACCTGTTGTCGGAGGCACTAACGATTTTAAACACGCTGGCACAGACTGCTGATACGAAACTCCAGGCCGATGTTCGGCAAAGGATGAACAGGCTGAATAAAATTTCAACGACCGTCCGCGACTAATGGTTGGTATTCCAATCGACTACTCCTGCGAGTGGAGACCTATCCGGTTGCCTTCAGTGTCGATGAAGAATGCCATGTAGCCTGTTTCCGGATCGATTTGCGTTTTGGGCATGATAATCTGAGCTCCTTCCTGTTCAATTCTTTTTAGTACATCGTCCATGTTGGGATTTGCATTCAGATATACGAGTACACCTGATTGCGAAGGCTGATGCATTTCGCTACGAACGAGTGCGCCCGAAGCTTTTCCGTTTCCCCCTTCGAATGGAAACATTGCCATTTGAAAGTTGGCGATCTCCATTTCCTGCATGTGGATGCTAAAAATCACCTGGTAAAAGTGGCGTGCGCGTGCCATATCAGTGACCGGAATTTCGAACCAGTTGATGGCATTTGTAGTTTGGTCCATGATTTCGGAATTTGCCTCGAAGATATCTGAACGATGAATGTCGACATCGATTCATGAAAAGTTAATCGAAAGTTGTTGGAAGATAACATGGACCAGCTGGCGTAGCAAAAGGGAGAATCCTGCTTAACGATCAGCAGGATTCTGTCGCATTGCATTCGAATGTAGTGCTCATGCTAGGGACGGACTCCTCCTAAGTTGTAAACGCTGCCGCCGAATTTTCCGTCTTTGGCGTCCTTTTCTTTTTGAAACGCAAACATAACGGTGATTCGATGGAGCAGCTTGGGATCATACCTTTCGCCGAACTCATCTCGCAATAGCGTATCGGTATACGCAGCTAGATTGACGTATAATTGGTGGCCCGGAAGAGTGTCGACCTCCGTACTGAACCATTTTTGGAAAAGATGTGGATCGAAAAACACATACTCCGTCAGGCGAGGTTTAACGTTCTGCTGTTCCTGCAGCGGGTCAATATCGAATTCACATTTTTTGAGTCGTTCTTTATAATGTTTCTTGCAATCTTCGGCAAGCCCAGAGTTCTTCAAAATTCTGCCACGCCCTGGTGAATCGAGAGCTTTATTCGTTTTCTCTTTGAATTCTTCCCATTTCCTAAAAAAGCTGTCTGTTTCCGCTGGCAAATTTTCATAGAACGACAAGTCAGCGGTTCGAAGCTTGGCTGACGTGTCGCCGCCCTTAACCAAAATTCCAACACCAATACCAATAGCAAGCCCTACTACCAACGAGATAATTATCTGTTTCATTTGTAATTGTTGAACCGAAGTGAAGTAAATTGATTTGAAAGTAAATTATTTGCCTCTCCCTTTCAGTAATACGGGAGTTTTCCCATTCTTTTTAATTCCGAAACCTCTTTTCTTCATCTGTGGTACGGCTGCCTGAAGAATTGGACAGATGCCGACATCGCCCACGACCGTACTTTCATATGTAACTGATGCCACATGGAAATATTCTGGTTCTCATGGTTTCAAATTATCGCGCTCGTATTTGCAGTTGTTTGCTTCAGATACCTTCGCACTCATTCACTCGGACTGTTTGTTCCACTACTGATCGGCGTGTGCGTCGTTGAAATTGTCGGCGCAAACCTCAACTTGTTCGGATGGGACAGAAATTACATTGTCTACAATCTTTACCTTCTTTACTCGACGCCGCTCATGTTGAAACTTTATGACAGCATGCTCGTATTATCCCGATCGGAAAGAATGGTGTTCGGAGTAATATGCGCTCTTGTACTCTCTTTCATTCTGCTGAATTTTTTTGGACTACAGGGGATGGTCACACTTAATAGTTACTCCATCATCCTCATTCAGGTGCTGCAGATCGTGCTCAGTTCGATAGTGTTGTTCCAGGCAATTGTGCTCAATATCAAACAACAGCTGATTTACAACCCCTACTTTTGGATCAACACCGGTACCGTGTTGTTTAGCATGGGTACGCTCGTTATGCTCGGGCTGCAACCATTTGTGGCGGAAAATCAAATTACGGTATCGGGCAGGAACCTTTACGTTTATGTGATGCCCTGGCTGAACGTTTTACTGTACATTTCGTATACCATCGGGTTCGCATCATGCGTGAAAAGGAATCACTCGTTGTTGTAATCATCGCAGTAGTGTTAGTGCTGCTGTTTATTGCCACAATGTTTTTTGTGACACTGATTTTCTATCGCAACCGGAAGAGAAAACTTGAAACAGAAGCGAGGATTCTTAACCAGGCATTCGACGAAGAAGTTCTCCGTGCCAAATTGGAGATGCAGGAAGAAACGTTCCGGCACATCAGCCAGGAGATCCACGACAACGTTGGACAATTGCTTAGTATCGTAAGCCTCAACATGAACACTATCACGATGGAGAACCTGAAAGAAAACATTGGAGAATCAAGCGGACTGTTGTCGCGTGCGATTAAAGATCTTCGTGATATCTCAAAAAGCCTCAACGCGAACTACGTGTCGGAGATTGGCCTCGTGGCGGCCATCAAGCAACAGGTGTCGATGATTTCAAAGGCCGGCAAGCTCGACATTAAAATCAATGAGCAGGGAGACAGAGTTGTGCTTCGCGACCAAAAGGTGCTTGTTATTTTTCGAATCTTCCAGGAGCTTACAAACAACATTATCAAACATGCTCATGCCGCGCGTGTCGTAATTGACATAGATAATCGCAACGACCACCTGCACATGACCATAACAGATGATGGGGTCGGCTTCGTAATCAATGGTGCTGATGGTTCAGAAATACCGGGAGGAATCGGTCTTGCAAACATTGCACACCGGGCAAAGCTGATTGGCGCGACTCTCGACGTAAGAAGCGAAGAGAAGAAGGGCACTTCAGTGACGTTGCGGGTTCCTCATGACATTCTAACACAGTCAAATGAACAAACATGAAATCCGAGGAAGTAATCAAAGTTGCCATTGCAGATGACCACCAGCTATTCCTCAAGTCACTCTCGGTATTGATCGAGACTTTCCCGAACTGCAAGGTGGTGGCCGACGCATTGAATGGGAAAGAAATCATCAAGCGACTCGCTGAGTTGGACGAGTTGCCTGATATATTGTTGCTTGACGTGAATATGCCGGAACTCGACGGTGTGCAAACGGCACGCTTGCTTGCAGACGTTTACCCGCAACTTAAAATGGTTGCCCTGTCAATGCAGGCCGACGACCGATCTATATTACAAATGATTCGTGCCGGCTGCTGCGCGTATCTGTTAAAAGATCTGCATCCGACCCAGCTTCACAACGCGTTGCGCGAATTGTTTCTTACCGGATACTACAATGCCGATATAGCAACGATCCACCATCGCCGGCTTTTAAGGGTGTCGCCTGATAATGAGAAACAATTGTTGAACGATCGACAGATGAAGTTTCTGCAACTTGCATGCAGTGATCTCACGTACAAGCAAATTGCCGATAAAATGGTATTGTCTGAAAGAACCATCGATGGTTACAGGGAAGAAATCTTCCGGATCTTCGGAGTTCAAAGCCGCGTCGGTATGGTGCTCGAAGCGTTGCGACGCAAACTTGTTGAGCTAAATCCATCAAATAATCCAGCCTGACAATGAGGTAAGGACGCGATCAATACAGCGATTTCATTATTGCCGAAATGAAAACCAAAATCCGATTCACGCCTTTTTCGCCATCACCAAATTTGCATTGCCCCATTTCTTGATTTCGATAATCAATCCCTTCAACGTCCGCCCGGTGTCGGTAAGTGAGTACTCGACCCTCGGCGGCACTTCCGCATACACTTTCCTGTGAACAAGACCGTTCTCTTCAAGATCTTTCAATTCCTTGATCAGCATTCGCGCAGTGATGCCCTCAATTCCCTTTTCAAGCTCCGAGAATCGCCTCGTGCCGTTTTGCAGTTGTGAGATGATCGGCAGCTTCCATTTACCACCGATCAAATCGAGAGTGTGAATTACAGGGCAAGAATTTTTTCGATTTTTTTTCATCATGCAATCCTTTGTGAGTGCAAAGGTATACTCCGGGTAACTAATATACATTCGTGTAACTGGTTACAAATGTATAGTATTAAGGATAACTTTGTCTCTCACCAGTAAAAAAAATCAAATGAACAGGTTCAAAGACAAGGTGGTATTGATCACCGGCGGCACAAGCGGGATCGGATTTGCAAGCGCAGATGAGTTTATCAGGCAGGGCGCAACTGTTATCATCACGGGCCGACATCAGAAAACTCTGGACGAAGCCATTAAAAAATTGGGGCACGGTGCGACCGGGATCGTTTCGGATGCCGGAAAAACTGACGACCTTTTTTCACTCGCTGAAAAAGTCAAAGCCCTTACAACTAAAATTGATGTTTTGTTTGTGAATGCAGGCTACGGAAAATTTGCACCGCTGGCGGCGGTAGACCTACATCACTTCGACGAGCAGTTTGATGTGCTGGTAAAAGGAACCTTTTTTACCGTTCAGCAACTTGCACCCCTGGTGGTTGATGGCGGTTCTGTGATATTAAATACTTCTGTGGTCACAGAGGTAGGAATGCCCGGCGCTTCTGTGTATTCAGCTGCGAAAGCAGCGGTTCAGTCTTTCACCAAGACGCTGGCCGCAGAGTTGGTTGAACGAAATATCCGGGTGAACGCTGTTAGTCCCGGACCAATTCAAACCGCCTTTATGGACAAAACCGGAATGAACCAGTCGCAGATTGAAGGCTTCGCAGCAAACGTTGTGACGAAAGTGCCGCTGAAGCGTTTCGGCCAATCATCCGAAGTTGCAAAAGTGGTGGCGTTCCTGGCTTCTGACGACGCATCTTATCTTGTCGGTACTGAAATCTTTGCCGACGGTGGTATGGTGCAGGTCTGAGAGAATGGTCCTCGCCGTTATTCACATAATGAGATAATCCGGAAATTTAATGCCGTGTTGTTGCTGGAAAGCCGAACTTAGTCTTTGGTTTCTGGCCAAGGCAGGTGTTTCCGGCGTTATTAAATCGCAGGGGCTCCCTGCGATATTTTTTTTCCGGACTGCCGGAGTGGTAAAGAGTTTCATCTTCGCGGAAACCAATTGTAACTCAGTCTCGTACTTAGGAACAACTCATCGGCATCCTTGAAAATTCGCATTCACTTTTGCTGAGCTTCTGAAAAGTTTATGCTTCTTCATTTCTTGAAATACAGAAATCCATCTCATATCCACGGAAAGAACCTTCGGCGCTGGCTAGGGCATATAGATATATTCAACTTGTGATGAAAAGACGTCTGCTTCTTGCAACAGCTTTGCTGGGGTTTTACTTTTTAACCTCCGGACAAAATGTTTTTAACCCAAATGATGCGGCTACGAGATACAACTCGACACAGCCGTTGGGCTCCGCGCAAAATCCCGACCCCAATATAGTCGGACTACAAAAGTGGGTGAGTGTTCCTACAATAGGAATCAGCCTCGGTGGCAGCGCCTATGATGCATCATCATACAAGCCTTATTTTATCAATGTCGGAGGTGTGAAGTTGCCATTTCGAGTGAAGTTTCCGCGCAGCTATACGAATGCCGACAGTGCGTCGAAGAAATATCCTGCGATGCTGTTCCTGCATGGGGCCGCAGAATCTGGTTGTCCCGAAAACGGTGGCATATACAACAACGAAAAGCAATTATTGGTGGGTGGAAAGGAATTCATGGAAAGAGCGAACGCAAACCAGTTCGACGGCTTTCTGATCTATCCTCAACTGTGGGTTTCTCAAGGTGGCTGTTGGAGTGCGTGGGGTACTGCAGCGTATGGCAATTATGATGCGGTGATTTCTTTTATAGACTCGCTCATTAAGTATGCGCGCATGGATATAGACAGGTTGTTCGTCGATGGCCTCTCTGCAGGCGGTTATGGAGCATGGCGTATTGCAGAAGCATATCCTACGCGCGTTGCCAAAATTGCACCCTCTGCTGCTGCCGGCTTTCCAAACAATCGTGGTCTTTTCGTTCACATACCCATCTGGTTTGCCACTGGCGGACTTGATCCGGACCCGTCGCCCGCCCAGGCTCAAAGTGCGTTGAACGCAATGAAACAATTGGGTGCCGATATCCGGTATACCATGTATCCCGACCGTGGGCACTCCGTCTGGCTTCAGCATTGGGCGGAGCCTGATTTTATGCCTTACATGAACGATGTGCACAAAGCCAATCCTCTGGTTTTCTTCCAACGTTATGATGTTTGTCCGGATTCAGTGATTGAAGTGAAGTTGGGAATCACGCAAGGTTTTTTTGCATATGAATGGCAGAAAGACGGGGTCCTTATTGCAAGCCGCACAAATGGTGTGAATACAATACACAGTCCTTCTTCGGTTGTATCATACACCGGGAATGATGTTGTAGTGAAGTCATATGGATCCTATAGGGTTCGATTCAAACGTAGCAGTACTTCGAACTGGTCCGACTGGTCGCCAAAGCCTGCCGTTATCAAAGTAAAGCAGGTGACGAAAACAGCGCCGATTGTGATGAGCACTCAGCAAAGCAAGGTGCTTCCATCATTGGACGGAAAAACGTCGGTTCCGCTTGAACTCACCGCAGGGTTTATAAATTACCAGTGGTATCGCGTAAGCGACAATGCGCTTGTCGCCAGCCAGCGAACTTACAACGCGCCTGCCGGACAATATCGCGCCAAGTATCACGAGCCGTATGGCTGCGGTTCCGAGTTCAGCCCAGTATTTACCGTGGTGAACGCAAACGGAACACCGAAGCCGGATGTCGCTTCAAACCTCAATGCATCTTTGTTAACCCGATCTTCGATACAACTGTCGTGGGACCAAAATGCAACGCCGGCTGTTAACGAAACAGGCTTCGAAGTATACAGGAGAACATCTCCCACTGCCTCTTATCAGTTTGTAACATTGACGCCCGCGAATGCAACCGGATATACCGACACCGGCCTTAGTCTGAATACACTGTACTATTACACGGTGCGACCTGTTGGTGACAACGGAGCGGCAGCGGTTACCAACGAAGCAACTGCTAAGACCCCCAATGATAATCTTGCACCTTCAGCACCGGTTAACCTGCAGTATCGCGGAAGTACCGCGAACTCTGTGTCGCTAAGATGGGGAGCAGCGTCCGACAACAGCAGCATCAGGCGATACGATGTGTACGTGAACGGAACCAAATTCTATAGCACAACAAACACATTTGCAAATGTGCTCGGGCTAACTGCCGAAACTTCGTACACGTTTACGGTGAAGGCTGTTGACCCTGCAGGCAATAGCTCACCTGCAAGCAACCAGGTGGTTGGTTTCACACACCGCCAGGGCCTTAATTATAAGTACTACAACGGCATGTACACCGTTTTGCCCGAATTCAATGCATTAACGCCGGCGAAAACGGGGATAGTGGATTCGATTGACATCGGCTCCACTGCTATAAAAACGCAGCTCGAAGGTTACGCGTTTTTGTGGGAAGGATTTATTTACATTCCTGAGAACGGTACTTACACCTTCGAAACAAATTCTGATGACGGTACAAAATTGTATCTCGATCAACCGTATGCAGGGCAGTCGACTCCTGCATTCATCAGCAACGACAGTGTTCATGGCACACGGCGTGTGACCGGCACCAGATATCTCACAAAAGGTTATCATCAGATCGCATTAAGTTATTTCCAGGGCAGGTATGGATTTGCTCTTGAAGTATTCTGGTCAAACACCTCGGGACTTGCACGCGAAAGAATTCCGAAGAATTATTTTGCTGTTTCAGCTCCGACAACTCCCGCCGGTCCACCCACTCCTGCGCAGGGGATGAATTATAAGTACTACCATGGTACGTGGACAAGCCTGCCAAACTTCAATACGATAGCACCACTCAAATCCGGGCAGATCGACACCATCAGCTTAAACGCTGGTATCAAAACAAGAAACGACAACTATGCTTTGTTGTGGGAAGGCTTTATTTACATACCGGTGAGCGCCACCTATACTTTTGAAACATATTCGGATGATGGTACGAGGTTGTATGTCGATGTTCCATATTCGGCGAGTGCAACGCCTGTAGTGACCAATGATGGCGTGCATGGAGCCCGAAGTGTTACCGGCAACATCTACCTTTCGCAGGGATATCATCAGTTCGCAGTCTCGTATTTCCAGGGCCTGTATGGATTCGATCTTCAATTGTTCTGGTCCAACAATGCAGGAATGGCAAGGCAAAGAATCCCGAAGCATGTATTGTATTATTCGATCGCCAACCCGCCGCAGTCTCCGCCATCTTCACTTTCCGGATCGGCACTTACATATAACATGATCAGATTAAACTGGTCTGATAACAGCAGTACCGAAACCGGCTTCGAAATCGTTAGAGGAACAGGAACAAGTGGAAACTATATTCCGGTTGCAACACTCCCGGCAAATACAGTTTCGTTTACGGATTCAGGTTTGAACGGATCAACTGCGTATCTGTATAAAGTTCGTGCGATCGCAGGTACCGGAGAGTCGCCATACTCTGCCGAGGTATCTGTGACAACGCCTGCTGTGCCGGCAACTCCAATTCCGCCTTCCGGATTTGTAGCATGGTTCACATCGGGAACTCAGGTTTCATTTACATGGAATGACAATGCGAACAATGAAACAGGCTTTCAAATCTGGAGGTCGAGTGACAATACGAACTTCCAATTGATTGCTACAACCGCAGCAAATGCAAATGCCTATTCGGACGCAACCGTTAGTCCGTTCAATACATATTATTATTATGTGAGTGCAATCAATGCAGCGGGTTCAAGCACACCGAGCAGTACAGTTAAAGCAGTAACCGGCACAAACGCACCAGTGCTGAGTGCTTTGAACAATCTGTTTGTAAAAACCGGAGGAACAGCACAGGCAGACTTTACTGTTAATGATGATGCCGGAGACTTGATTACTGTTACGATCCCAAATCAACCATCTTTTATCACCCTTTCACATCTTGGTGGATCCAATTATCGGATTACTGCGACCCCTACAATCGACAATCTCGGATGGTATACTTTAAATGTAACTGCAAAGGATGACAAAGGCGGAACCACGATATCGACAATGACCGTAAGCGTTTCGGATATTAATACGCGCTCAGTTTTTGTGAACCTTGGAACCACTTCAAGATCGGCTCCTCTGCCCTGGAACAACTGGCTCGGCACGCGCACAGCTGGTTCAGTCATCAATAACCTCAAAGACGAGAACAACGCAACTACCACATTTGGAATCACTGCAGTGAATGCGTGGTCAACCACCACCGACATGGGACATATAACCGGAAACAACAGTGGCGCAGTTCCGGATAAGGTTTTGGTAAGTGGTATAGCCGACAATGGTGTTGCTAAAGAGTTGCGGTTTACAGGACTTTCTCCTGCGATGAAGTACAACCTCGTTTTTGTTGGAAGCCAAAACGAGGGAATGAACGCGTCGACGGAATATGCTGCCGGAACTCAGAAGGATACCCTGAATGCAAGGAACAATACCAATGAAACAGCAAATCTGAATGGCTTGTCACCCGATGCAACGGGACAAATCACAGTAACTGTCTCAAGAATATCTTCGCTTGTCACATACCTGAACGCGATCATTATTGAAGAATATTCGCCTGCGCTTGTTGTATTGAATCCAATCAATCTTTATGCAGAGGCGACAGACAGAAATAGTATTTTCCTTACATGGTCGGACAGGACATTTGCCGAAAACCCGGCGGATGGTTATCAATTGATTCGTGCAACAGATTCTCTATTCAACATAAATGTTGTATCCATCAATTTGCCTGGTAATATAACGTCGTATCGAAATACCGGACTCACACCAGGTACGAGGTATTGGTACCGGGTCAGGGCTAAATCGGGAGGAACGTTTTCTGATTACAGCAACCGCTCCAAGGCTGTTACTGCTGCATCGATCGTATATGTGAATTTCAATACGGCCGTAACCAATGCAGCATTTCCATGGAACAATCTTGCAGCTGCACCCACTTCGGTATTTACTGTGTCGAATCTGATCAATGAAAGCGGCGCGAACTCGGGTTTGAACCTTAGTCTCGAGAAGGTCTTCAACGGTGAGTTCAACGCAGGAATGAACACAGGCAATAATTCGGGCGTTGTCCCGGACAATGTGCTGCGCGCGAATTACTGGCTCGACAAAACACAATTAAGCCAGATGCGTATATCCGGGTTGAACCACACGAAACGATACCGCTTCGGTTTTGTCGGAAGCTCGAGTCCGAATGGTTGGTTCAAAGGAAATTATACAGCCACATATACCATTAACGGAAGGACGGTATACCTGAACTCATGGCAAAACACGACGAAGGTTGTTTACATCGATGATGTTGTTCCGGATGAAGACGGCAATGTGTTCCTTGATTTCTCAACAACAGACGTCGCGCTGTATGGATTCAACTCGGGTGTGATCATTCATGAATATTCGGAAAGTTCCTCGAACTCTGTTCCTTCAAGACGCAGTGTTGCCAACGGCAATAACAACCTGATTGCTGCGACAGAGGATGAAAACCGGAACGGAGAATCTGAAGTACGAAGAATATATCCAAATCCGTTCACGGATCTTTTGATCGTAGATTTTTACAACAGTTCTTCAGCGAACCGTGTAAGTGCGGAACTTTATGCACCGGATGGAAGACTTGTGATGCGCCAGCAATTCGACAATCTTACGATTGGAAATAATACACTGCGTATTACTTTAAACAGCGCGGTGCGACAGAGAGGCGCATATATTCTGACGTTCAAAGTGAATGGAAAGCTGACCGATTCAAGGAAACTTCTGAGGTCATTAAAATGAGGAAAGACGATCGCAGGTCGTTCGTTATAATCAACGACCTGTGATAGTTGTCCACTCTATATTCAAACTATTTAGGTTGCTTAAGCAGTCCTTTTTCTGCAAGATCATTTAGTACCGCCTTCACGGCTTTTCGTGTCATTGCCTTCGCGGCAATTCCTCGTCCGAGTGAGATTCCGAGTGCTATAAATGGCTTGGAAAAAAATGATCCTATTCGAGACAGCAACGACGGGCTGTATTCGCGTTCTATCCATTGGTTTGCAACAGCCATTCGTTCATTCATCTCCTGTTCTTTTTCCTTCAACATTTTCTGCTGCCTTTCCGGAAGTTGCGACATCTCGTATTCCTTCCTTTCCTGTATTTGCGCCGAAAAATCTCTGCTCTGCACAACTTTGAGTATCCGGCTGAAGCGCTTCTTCATCTGATCCTGAATGCCGAACAGTTTTTGCGGGTCATACATTGGCAGATCGGCTATGTCGTAGTCGTACGGACCCTTCTTATTATTCGTTGCTTGTTCAATCAGGATGTTCATATCCGGTATGATGGGCAGATAGACAGCGCCATCTTTTTCTATCTTGAATGCTTCCACCATTTCATTCGTCCAATTGCGGTGAATAGGGTGAATATCATCGTTGGCAGCATCTTCTTTGTCGCGATGATACGGGAACGAAAAATAATATCGAAAGAAGGTGCGTGCATTGTTGCGACCAAGGAAGAAATCATGCTGCCGAAATTTGATGTCGAGGAAACCTCCGAATCCCATTGCTGCGGCACAGGTTATGGTACCTGGTTGCCCTGTCGGCTTTTTATTTGCATCGGTCTTCCACTTCCTTGGGAAAACTATGCTTCGGAAAGATCCTGGCGCGTCCGCCTCCAGCATTTCCCTGCGTTTGATGCGCGACTGATCTGTGAGAGTACCTACAATGTTTTGAACAACGTCAATCACGTCGTTTGGTTTCTCGTATGGTTTCGTAAGCTGAGCCCGATCAGGAAACGGATCGATCATTACAACGCCTTTATGACTGTATCCATCCTCTTCGATGGCAGTCACCTCATTCAGGATACTCAACACTTCGCGATAGGGTTCATTGTTTATGGCTCCGCCATCAACCGTGATCGATGAATACTTGTCCGGAAAGTACTTCAACTTTAATTTACCTTGCGGATCAGGATCCGGTTTGCCGAATTCTCCGGTGATCACACGTTTCAGAGCCGTCTTCATATATCCCTCGCCCAGTTGCGTGGGGGTAAATTCCCGATAAATCAATCCAACCGGAAATGCGCCGGTCGCCTTTGTCGAAAGTTTCAGCGTGTCTGAATGCGGAGCTTCATAGGGGTTCAGAAACAGGTACTTTTCTGCGTCTGGTTCTTTGCCCTCGTTCAAATGATATTGCGTGACGATATAATGTTCAAAGGTTGTGTGATTGGGAATCACACTTTTCCTTCCGGTTTTCGAGATGGTCGTTTCGAAATTCACTTCCAAAGGCATTCCTCTCAGAAAGCAATGCGAATACAACAGCTGCAGATTTTTTGAAATGTAGCTGGGAAGGTTGTTCACCCGCTGCTGAAGCGGTATGTTTTTGTCGGAAGTAAATGCCCTGTCGGCGATTGCATCGATGAATTTGGAATTCAAAAGTGATTCGAATTTACCGTTTTCGAGATCCTCTGTATCCCATATTTTTTCAAACAATGGCCGATGGTCTTCTTTATTGTCATCATCCATCAACACCCAACTATCATAAAATAGATTGTTCTTTTTTTCCTTCACCTCGCCGGGTTTGGTAACGGGATTTATGATGCCATTCAATGCGTAAATCGCCGCCATGCTTGTCGTCATTCCACCCGCCGAAGTGCCACCCATTGCATCGATCACAACCTGATGCGTCGGCACAAGATGTTGATGTGATGCCAATTGCTGGTGTTTGCCTCCCTTGCCTTGTTCCCACAGATCAAGGATCTCAAAAAGATAATCTATCACTCCGGCAGTATAGCATCCGGCTGAAGCCGCTCCGGCCATCGTAAGCGCAAGATGAAAAGTAGGAACCTGATGTTGTGCATTCATTGTTAAAGCTGTTGTGGATCCGGATCGTAAAGGAAATAACGCCATTTCACACACATAACAAAATCTCATGTGAAGCTAATAGTTGTATAATTTCCATGAGGAATAGAGAGCTCACTTATATAATTGAAACCCGAACCATGCCAACTGATCCTTACCAGCAGCTGGTGATTGATGCCGCCGGATGCGGAGACGAAGAACAGGTGATTAATATATTGCATGAAAGAAGAAATCTTGTTGACGGCAGGCTGTTAAGTCTATTTATGGATCCGCAACAAAATCAGGTTACAAAGCAATCTGTAACGTCGATTGAGCAATTCGAAAGGCTTACAACCCTTGTACAGGAGCAGTACCAACGGAATCTTATCGATCAATACCTGCGTACGCCTGAGCAACAGGTTCCATCGTTCGTGCGGCCCATGATTCGAGTTTTGGTGTTGGAGCATTCATTCAATTACCTCGCTTCGTTATTGGTGCACTTTCAGGATCAGGAGGAGCAGGCAAACTACCTTACCGTTCGCATGCATATGCTTGTCGGTTTTGCTATCGACTACCTATTATACATCGACGATAAAAAGGTGATCAAAGAAATGATCTATGCCGGCCCTTCTTTTTTTACAAACCCAATAGCAAAGCAGATACTGAGTAAGAGGGCTAATGTCGATGGTCCATTCAAACAGAAAAGTATCTACCTGATTCAGTTTCTCGCAGAGTATAATGCGCGGTTTCCGGAGGATCAGATCGTTGATCAGCGGCTGCACAACTTGCTGGGAAATTATTTTGTTTCGGAGAATACTGAAGAAAGACTTGCAATCCTCCAAGAGGCAATTGCTATAGGACAAAGAGAACCACCGCAGGTGGTTGCGTACGTTCAGTTTTTACTTGGTTCGGCGTATCTCGATAGCTTGCAAGGATCACGACCCGACAAGATGCGTGCTGCGAAAGATTGCTTCAACAAGTCCCTCCAATTTTATACGAAAGCAACGGATTTGTATCATTGGAGCGCTTTGCAAAATGGGCTCGGCAGGGCTTCTGTATTTTCAGAAGAAGGTGTGGCTTCAGAGAACATTGAAACTGCGATAGGATATTTCAGGAATGCATTGGAGGGTTTCACAAAAGATGTGGCGCCGTACTCTTGGGCGATTTCACAGAACAATCTCGGTGCCGCTTACCTGGAGAGAGTGGCAGGGAATAAAGCCAAAAATATTGAGGATGCGATTGAATGTTTTCAGCTCGCGCTGACTATCCAGTCGCCTGAGTTTACGCCAGATGATTGGGCGATGACGATGATGCATCTGGGAGATGCGTTAAACAACAAATACGGTAGAGAAAGACCGGTTAGCGCGCAAAAAGCTCTTGAATATTATTACAAAGCGCTAACTGTTTATACCAAAGAAGGCTACCCGATTATCTGGGCGAAGGTCAAAACCAAGGTGGCTGATGCGTATCATACGATGGCCGCGAGCGACCGTGCCCAAAACCTTGAGCAGGCCCTGCAGCATGTACGGGATGCGCTGACTGTCCTGAATCGCACCATCGCTCCACACGAATGGGCTATTTCACAGAGTACGCTGGCCAAAATATACGTCGACAGGATTGAAGGAGAGCGCATGCAAAATATCGAGAACGCAATACAGCTTCTTGAATCCGTATCCGCCGTCAACACAAGGGAAAAGACGCCGTACAGTTGGGCAATCGATCGTCTGAATTTGGCGCACTGCTACCGGGCGCGTCTTCGTGGAACTGCAAAAGAAAATCAGGAGCGTGCGATATTGAATTTACATCAGGCATTGGATGTTTTGGTAAAACAACATTACCCCATTGACTGGGCATCGGTGCAGCATCTCCTTGGAATACTTTATTATGAAAGGGTTGCTGGTGACAAGAAGGACGACTATGAAAAAGCCATTGAATGTTTTCAATCAGCATTGGAAGTGCGAACGCGAAACAATGTTCCAAATAGTTGGATTGAGAGTATGAATAGTCTCGCTAACACTTACCAGAAAAGGATACTTGGACAAGCATCCGATAACATCGAGAAGGCGATTGATTGTTTTACTGAAGTTATTAACAACATTCAGGTAGCAGACAACCCAATGCTTTGGGCAGTTGTACATTATAATGCCGGCCTTGCATATAGAGACAGACTCACCGGCCGGGGCGAGGATAACAATCAGAACGCGATTAAACTTTTGAAGAAGTCATTGGCAATTCATACGCCCACGGTAGATCCGGTTGAATGTTTTAAGGCTGCTGCAAATTTGGGGAAGCTGTATTTTTCAATGAACCGGTATGTGGATGCAAAACAGACACTGCGGCTATGTCATGAAAGCATTGAGAATATGCGCGCAGATAGTGCTCATGAATCCAGCCGCAGTCAGATTGCTGCAGAGGCTGCCGACGTTTATCAAACGCTGGTGGCTTCGTGTTTACTGGCAGGCAACGTCGATGATGCATTCTACTATGCAACGGCTGCCAAGGCCCGGCTTTTTGCGGACAAGCTAGGCGGTAAGGCGAGAAATCCGGTTATGATGGCAGAAGGCCATCCTGAATTACAACAAGCCTGGACAAAGATCAGTCGCCTCCGGCGGGAGATTGATCAACTGATAAGTCAGCGTCAATACCAGAATTCATCAATCACCGTTGGAGGCAAAAATGTTTCCGATACGATTGCCGCAAAGCGCGCAGCACTTGCTCATTCACTCGAAGAAGCATTTTTCAAGTTTCCCGAACTTTCATTGAATGATGATGCGCCGATTGCGAAGCCGGAAGCCATCAGGCAACTTTCTTTAACGCTGAATGCTGTATTGATTGAGTATTTTATGAGTGCTACGGGATGGGGCGCGTTCGTGGTTTATGATAACAAGATTCTCCACGTTCCACTTCCGGAGGTTTCTCAGGAGCTTGTTAAGTCGATTGCTCAAACGATGTTTAAATATGAGGCGGGAGTGGTTTCTGGCACCGCACCCGAATACTATAACAAAGAACTGTTTGCTGCACTCGCCAATCTTTACGATCATTTTTTCGAACCGATCGAAAGCCACGTGCCCTCCGGGGGTTCCCTGGTGTTGGCCCTTTCACAAGACCTGCACATGCTGCCGTTCGCGATTGCTTATGAAAAAATTCATGACAGATATTTGATCGACAGGTATACGATTTCGTATATGCCAAGTTTAGGAACTCTTGAAAATTTGCATAGGCGTATGCAATTGAACGCACGCGGTTCCGGGAATAAAACAATTTTGAGCGTGGCATATTCGGCGCGGGATACTTCGAACCCCTTACAGTATGCATTGAAGGAAGCGCAGCAGATCGCCGCGCATTTTGACAAGGAGCCGGAGTCGGTGTACCTCCATGAAGATCAGGCGACACCTGCAAACGTCTTGCGCTCTTGTGAACAGAACGCTTTCGATACTATGCATTTTTCATGTCACGGTATCTTCAATGCCAACGATCCCATGAATTCCGGATTATTATTGAAAGACGGATTTTTAACTGCAGAGCGCACCAGGACCGAACTTCGGCTAAGTGATTTCCCTCTGATTATTTTGAGTGCATGCCAGTCGGGGATCACGCAATGGCAGGAAGGAGATGACGGTGTAGGCCTCGTTTATTCTTTCTTCAATGCCGGAGCAGGAACTGTTATATCAGGACAATGGTCTGTCGCCGATGAGGCGGCACAATTGATTTTCGAGCAGTTTTGTGAAAACCGAAAAACGATGGATGCCGCAAAAGCTTTGCGAGAATCGATGTTAATGATCCGGGCAATGCCTGAGTGGAACCATCCTATCTATTGGGCTGCGTTCAAATTGACAGGATTGGTTTGATAACCCCATTTGGTGATAGTTTGCAGCGCATTCGAAGGCTACTTTGCGTAATAAAACCGCGTTTTGTATGAATTCACATCTCGATGTTATTGTAGTTGGCGCAGGTTATGCCGGCCTCAGCGCGAGTTATCATCTGCAACAATCCGGTTTGAGTCATCTTGTACTTGAGCGCGGAAGTATAGCGCACTCCTGGAAATCGCAGCGATGGAACAGCTTTCGCATGAACACTGCGAACAAGCACAATGCGCTGCCGGGTGAGATTATACAGGCATCGGAAGAAGACAACTTTGAGTCTGCAACATCTCTGGCAGACAGAATGCGAAACTTTGCTCTCACTCACACCCTGCCGGTAATGGAACATTCAGAGGTCGTTTCGGTCATCAAGGATCCATTGACACAACTCTTTTCGGTAACCGTATCGCATACAGAAGGACAAAAGGCATATGAGTGCCGCGAAGTAATTATCGCATCAGGTGTTCAGACCAAAAAGCGTGTGTCGCCCCTGGAAACGAAAGTCGCTCGCGACATCAGACAGCTGCATAGCAGTGAGTACCGAAGTGCCGAACAACTTTCTCCCGGCGCCGTGTTGATTGTCGGCAGCGGTCAGTCGGGTTGCCAGATTGCAGAAGACATTGTACGTACCGGAAGGAAAGTTTTTCTTTCAACCAGCAAGGTGGCGCGATGCCCAAGGCGATATCGTGGCAAAGACATCATCGACTGGCTGAACCTGACTGGTTTCTTCGATACGCGGCGTGAAGAAGTGGCTGATCCCGCAATGCTTCTAATGCCCGCACCATTGGTAAAGGGTACCGACGGAGGAGATAAAACACTGAGTCTGCAGGCCCTCGCCGCCCAGGGCGTGACGTTGCTCGGAAGGATGAAGGACGCGGAAAATTATTCTATCCATTGTGCAAATGATGTTGCAGAGAACATGGCTTTTGGAGATGCGTCTTCCGGTCGCATCAAGCAATTGATAGATGGATTTATCGCTCAGAACGCATTGACTTTACCCGAACCGGAACGCGACCCTGAAGACGAGACGCAAGCGTCTTTTGAAGTTTATGAATACGGATCTTCGTTTGATTTGAAAGCACACAACGTTACCAGCATCATATGGGCAAACGGCTTCCGCTCTGACTTCCCGTACATTAAGTTACCCGTGTTTGATCAGTCTGGAAATGTGATGCATGAGCAGGGAAGATCGCCGGTTGCGGGTCTATACTTCGTTGGTCTACCGTGGCAGCGGCTTCGAAAATCGAATGTGTTATTGGGGATGAACGCAGATGCTGAGTTTATTGTGCAGCAAATAGTTGCCGGGCGCCTTCTTCAAAACAAAAAGGCCGCGATCGCGGCCTCGTAGCAAAAAAATCAGTTGGGAAATATGTACCGCGTAGGGGAATCGAACCCCTCATTCATCCGTGAAAGGGATGCGTCTTAACCGATTGACCAACGCGGCAACTTTGGGGAGGCAAAGATAACAGGTGGCAATTTTACCTCCAAATCTAAAGTTCTTAATGATCCTGAACCGGCGATAAGTATCACTAAACCTGCCCTGGGTCATGTTAGCGAGGATACGATCCGTAATGGTCTCGTTCTCACATCGTCAGAACATAACGCTCCCTTAACACCACCCGTCAGCGCAGACCTTTCATTTTCTATCTATATCGTACATTCGCATCCTCAAATTTTATCGACAAACAAATAATCGACTATGAGCACAGTTAAAGTTGCTATCAATGGTTTCGGAAGAATCGGAAGACTTGTTTACCGCCAGATATATAAAATGGAAGGGATCGACGTCGTTGCCATCAACGACCTGACAAGTCCAAAGGTTCTTGCCCATCTCCTTAAATACGACAGTGCACAGGGTAGATTTGATGCAGAAGTGAAATCGACTGAAAACTCGATCATCGTAAATGGTGATGAAGTAAAAATATATGCGCAAAAAAATCCCGCTGAAATTCCCTGGAAGTCGCACGATGTAGACGTCGTTCTCGAGTGTACCGGGTTTTTTACCGACAAAGACAAAGCAAGCGCCCACCTTACCGCAGGAGCGAAGCGCGTTGTGATTTCGGCGCCCGCTACCGGCGACCTTAAGACCATCGTTTTCAACGTTAACCACGAAACGCTCGATGGCAGTGAAACCATCATCAGTTGCGCTTCTTGCACAACCAACTGTCTCGCTCCGATGGCGAAAGTTCTTGACGATACTTACGGAATTACCGGCGGTCTCATGACTACCGTGCACGCATACACGAACGATCAGAATACACAGGATGCTCCTCACGCAAAGGGAGATCTCCGCAGGGCAAGAGCCGCTGCGCAAAACATTGTACCAAATAGCACCGGTGCCGCGAAAGCGATCGGACTTGTTCTGCCAAGACTCAAAGGCAAACTCGATGGTACTGCACAACGCGTTCCGACTCTCACCGGCTCGCTTACTGAATTCACGGTTGTACTAGGAAAAAAGGTAACAGTTGAAGAAGTGAATGCCGCGATGAAAGCCGCTTCCAACGAAAGTTTTGGCTACACCGAAGATGAGATTGTGAGCAGCGACGTGATCGGTATAACCTACGGATCGCTGTTCGACGGCACGCAAACGAAAGTGCTTACCGTTGGCGATATGCAGCTTGTAAAAACTGTAAGCTGGTATGACAACGAAATGAGTTATGTAAGCCAGCTCGTGCGCACCGTGAACCATTTCGCCAAGATGATTGGCAAGTAAGGCAATGCGCTCCAATGGGAACTTCGTTGACCCATAAACTCCGCGTTGCAAACCGGATCGCAACGAAAAAGTTTTACAGTTTGATCGGGGGCATGAATATCAGGCTGCAACCTTCAGTTCGATACAACATCAAAGCCGGGTACCATCATGCGAAGTCTGCCGAGTCGTTCGATGACACAGCCGGCACCGATGAGTTTCAACGCGAAGTGTATGAGCTGGCGGCGCAGGTGGCTTCTGACAACAATTACTCGCGTGTAATTGATGTAGGATGCGGATCTGCACATAAGCTGATTAAATACCTGGGTCATCTGCAGACGATAGGGATAGAAGGACAGCCGACGCATCAATGGCTGACGAATCGATATCCCGAACGATCGTGGGTGGAGTACGGCGATTCGACAGCAAAGCGACTCGAAGCGGATCTCGTTATCTGTTCAGATGTCATTGAGCACATCGCGGAGCCGAATTCCCTGATGGAATATTTAGCCGGCCTGCACGCAGAAAAATTTGTAATCAGCACTCCTGAGCGTGATCTTCATGAAGGTGTTGGAGATTACGGTCCACCAGAAAATACATCTCACTATCGCGAATGGAATGCCCCGGAATTTCATTCGTATATATCTTCATGGTTCGATGTACTAAGGCATGAAACTTTTCAAGCAAAATCGATCACACAGGTCATCATAGCAAAACCAAGGCAATGAGTAAGTTTAGTGAATACAATTTCAAAGACAAGACAGCGCTTATCCGCGTAGATTTCAATGTGCCTCTCAATGATAAACTTGAGATCACCGATGACAATCGCATTCAGGCTTCGTTGCCTACGATCAAAAAGATCCTCGCGGATGGCGGTCGCGTCGTATTGATGTCGCACCTTGGCAGGCCCAAGGATGGTCCGGTTGACAAATATTCGTTGAAGAATCTGGTGTCGCACTTGTCGGGATTGATCGGTAAGCCGGTGAAATTTGCGGACGACTGTATCGGGCAACAGGCAGTCGAAGCTTCGAAAAGTTTGGAGAACGGCGAAGTGCTGTTGCTGGAAAATCTTCGCTTTTATAAAGACGAGGAAAAGGGGAATGAGGACTTTGCGAAAAAACTTGCGGCGCTCGGCGACATATATATTAATGATGCGTTCGGAACCGCGCACCGCGCTCATGCTTCAACTGCAATCATTGCGAAATTTTTTCCGGCCGATCGAAAAATGTTCGGTCTGTTGATGGAGGGAGAAGTCAAAAGCGCTGAGAAAGTTCTCAACGAATCTGAGAATCCTTTAACTGCAATACTGGGAGGAGCAAAGGTTTCGGACAAGATTCTCATAATAGAAAATCTTCTGAGCAAAGCGACCGACATCATTATTGGCGGAGGTATGGCTTATACTTTTTTCAAGGCTCAGGGTTTTAATACCGGCAATTCGCTGGTTGAAACCGAGCGCATTGATACTGCAAAAGAGCTCCTGACAAAGGCGAAGGACAGGAACGTCAGAATTCATCTTCCGGAGGACAGTGTGATCGCAGACAAATTTGATGCAAATGCTTCGACTAAAATCGCTGACAATTCGAATATTGAAGAGGGTTGGATGGGGCTCGACATTGGTCCAAAAGCGATTGATCAGTTTCGGAAAGTAATCGAACAATCGAAAACGATTCTGTGGAACGGTCCCATGGGGGTTTTTGAAATGGAAAAGTTTCAAAAAGGTACTCGCGCCATTGCGGAAGCAGTCGCAGCGGCTACTTCGGGAGGAGCTTTTTCTCTGGTTGGTGGCGGCGACTCAGTTGCGGCCGTAAATCAGTTCGGCTTTCACGACAAAGTGAGCTATGTGTCTACCGGTGGCGGAGCAATGCTTGAATATTTCGAGGGGAAGGAACTTCCCGGAATTGCAGCAATAAATCAGGGGTGATAGCGACACTCAATCCTTCGTGACTTCGAGAATCTTGTCCGCACCGCCATTGCTCGTGCAGATATATACCTTGCCGTCGGGCGCAATACACACATCGCGAAGCCTTCCATAGGCAGTGTTGAAATAGCTGACCGTATTTGTGACTGAATCTTTGGCGTCGTTGAGCTTTAACTGTATCAGTTGACTTCCTTTCAAAGTGGCAACAAGCAGCGAGTTCTTCCATTGCGGTATATAATCACTGCCATAGTAATCCAATCCACTCACGGCGACAGTCGGCGTCCATGAAAAAATTGGCTCTGCAACGTTCTGCGTCTGACAGAAGTCCAACTCCGCAGCATCGCATTTGCCACGAACGTTCGGCCATCCGTAGTTGCGCCCTTTCTCAATGATGTTGATCTCATCGTCGCTGTCGGCGCCATGTTCGGAACTGAATACGATATTGTCGACAGTTACAAGTCCCTGCGCGTTCCTGTGTCCGGTCGTCCATACAGCGCTGCCGGGAACCGGGTTGTCGGCCGGTATCGAACCATCCGGATTCAAACGCAGAACTTTACCGTTTACAGAGTTTGGATTTTGGGGAAGCGACTGATTGGCAGCATCCCCGGTTGTAACAAGCAGTTTTCCGTCGGATGAAAAAATAATACGGGAGCCATTGTGAATTCCCGCAGCGGCGATTCCACTCATCAGAATGAGAGGAGAATTGAGTGTTCCGTTGCTGAACGTGTATCGTACAATCTTCTCTTTGTAAGCATCATCGTCGAAGTAGTTGTATACAATATATACGTACGGAGACGAGCTGAAAGAGGGATGCAGCGCCATTCCGAGCAAACCGCCTTCGCCTTCTTCATCCACATCCGGCACCTGGAGCAAAGTTACAACTGCGCCTGTTGCGGGATTGATCCTCGAAATACGTCCTCCCCGCTCGGTTGTCCAGATCAGATTATCCGGTCCCCAAATGATTTCCCAGGGCAGACTCAATTTGTCAGTCACAATCCTCAACCGGAGGTTGGCAGGTAAATTGTTGTCTGTTTGTTTCTTATCATCTTTCTTGCAGCTGGCAAACGTTGCGAGAAGGACAGAAGCAACAATGAGAAAGCGCATATTCATAAGGTTAATGATACGAAGTTATCGACACAAATCGTGCCGTCACTATCTTGACCAGAACCATGAAAACCCGCTGGCCACACTCAAAAACGTTAATTTTAATACCAATCAATACAATTCTCAATGAGAACAAGAAATCTTACGCTTATAGTCATCATCGGTTTGATATTACTTCTCGGAGGTTGTGCGTGCTCCGGCTACAACAGTATGGTCGGACTCGATGAAACGGTGAAGAACAGGTGGGCTAACGTTCAAAGCGATTATCAACGCCGAGCCGATCTGATTCCGAATCTCGTAAATACAGTGAAAGGTGCTGCGAATTTCGAACAGGAGACGCTGACAAGAGTGATTGAAGCAAGATCGAGAGCAACATCGATGAACGTAAATCCAGGCGACCTTACCCCTGAGAACATGGCCCGCTTCCAGCAGGCACAGAGTCAACTGTCAGGTGCATTAAGTCGCTTATTGGTCACCGTTGAGCAATATCCGCAATTGCGCGCCAACGAGAACTTTCTCGACTTGCAAAAGCAACTTGAAGGAACCGAAAACAGGATCAAGGTTTCGCGGAACGATTTCAATGCATCCGTACAACAATACAACGGAACTGTTCGCAGATTCCCGAACAACTTGTTTGCCGGTATGTTTGGATTCCACGTCCGTCCTGCATTCGAGGCTGATCCCGGTGCTGATCGCGCCCCTTCAGTTGATTTTGGAACCGGAGATACAAGAACTCCTACAGATACTACCAGAAAATGAACTTATTCCGGAGAACTACCGGCAAGGAATTTTTCACGGCCGATGAACACAGTCGCATAGTCGAAGCGATCCGTGATGCCGAGCAGCGCACCAGTGGCGAAGTGAGAGTGTATCTCGAACGTCGTTGCAAGTATATGGAGCCCCTCGACCGTGCGGCTGAATTGTTCTGGAACCTGAAAATGGATCACACAAAGGATAAAAACGCTGTGCTGATTTACGTTGCCACGCGCGATCATCAATTCGCTATTTATGCCGATCGCGGGATCCATGAAAAAGTCGGCAACGAATTCTGGCAGGCAGAAGTAAAAAAAATGGGGTTCCATTTCAGTCAGCATCACTATGCCGATGCACTGCTCGAAGTCATCAAAGACGTTGGGCAGGCACTGACTTTTCACTTTCCTTTCGACAGGCAAACAGATAAAAATGAGCTTCCTGATGATATAGTATTCGGCAGATGAAGCGAACCGAAAGCCAATGAAGAAATTTCTCTGTTATTCTTTGCTGCTGCTGCTTCCATTTGTTGGCATAGCTCAGTCCATTGATCAGATCATCAAACAGCGGCCGAACCCTCCGAGACTTGTTACCGACCTAGCCGGAGTGCTGGATGCGCAACAACTTCAGGCGCTCGAATCAAAATTGGTTGCGTATGACGACAGCACTTCCAATCAGATTGCCATCGTTCTTGTCAAAACACTCGACGGTTATCCCATCGAGGAGGCTGCCGTGCGGCTGTTCCGCGAATGGGGCGTTGGCAATAAAGCAACGAACAACGGAATTCTAATACTTGCAAGCATCGATGAGCGGCAGGTGAGGATTGAAACCGGGTATGGACTTGAAGGCGCAGTGCCTGATATAACGGCAAGTCAAATCATTAGAAACGACATCGGGCCCAGCTTTCGGGAAGGCAACTACTTTGAAGGCCTTGATAGCGCGACGAACTCAATCATGCTTGCTGCTGCGGGCGAGTACAAGGCACCGGAAGGTTACAACGACAGGGCAAAAGGCAAAAGGTTTCCGTTCGGAACGATACTTTTCATCATCATTCTCATCATCTTCTTTTCACGCGGACGCGGCGGTGGAGGCGGAGGGTTTATGAGCAGGCGTGGGTACCGGCGTGGCCTCGGCCCATTGATTTTCTTTCCGCCAATCGGCGGCGGGGGATGGGGTGGCGGAGGCGGAGGCGGCTGGTCCGGCGGTGGTGGCGGCTTTGGTGGTTTCGGAGGTGGAAGCAGCGGCGGTGGTGGCGCGAGCGGAAGCTGGTAAAAAAAAGAAAGAGCTGCATCGAGCAGCTCTTCCCAATTAAGGAACCCGGAATATCAGAATCCCTTCTTTTCTTTCTTTGGTGCAAGCTGTGCCTGAACGTAGTCGATCTGTTCCTGCAGCGCTGCTTTGTCGGATGCCGTATTCTTTGCTGTTTCTTTCTTCGCAACAATTCCTTTTAAAAAGTTGTTGATGACAGGACTGATACCAAATTCCTCCGGAATCGCATCGCGGAATTCAACGATCATATCCACTCCCGCTTTCACATTCTGAGTATTGTTGATTTTTCCGAGCATCTCACTGAAAGGTTGAAGCAAATTGAATTTTGCCTGAGACAGAGGCATGCTGCCAAACGTTTTGGCAATTACATCGAAGCCCGATTCATCGCCTGATGCAATCAGCACTTTTGCGATGCTCTCAACAAGTTTCCCTCTTACTTTTTGTGTTCCGAGGGCTTTTGCGTTCTTGAGTGCAGCGGCGCTATCTACACGGAACAACGCTTCAAGAGCGTTTCCTGCCACACTATATGAAGAGTCGTTGAGGCTTTTAATAAACAATTCCTTGTATTCGGCTTTACCGTAGTTAGCAAGAGCGCCGAGTGCATTGGCGCGAACTGTTGCCTTCGGATCGTTCATCGCAAGCTTTGCAAGAACAGGTTCCACTGCGTTGCGAATCGATTCTTTTTTCAGATCAAGTCTTGAAATCGCAAGATTTCTGAGTCCTGAGTATGGGTCGTTCAATGCCGCTTTTACCAGATCGAGTGCCTGTGGATCGTCAAGTTTCTTCGCTGCAAATTCAATCGCCTCTCTTCGATCCAGATACGTTCCTGCGTTCTTGTATTGATGGATATAGTTTGCAAGGGTTTTGTTGTCCCTTTTTTCGGCAAGCAACACTTTGTCGCCATCAACATTCACGAGGTCTGGTCTTGAAGTATAGTCGAACGTAAGTGTATCTACTTTTTTGTTGAGCCAAACCTTGTGTCGAACTTTATTTGATCCGTTGTAGATGTCAACCGCAACGGGGAGTCGGAACACTTTATCTGTTTGTGTTTGCTTCACGATCACTTTTACTTTCTTCGCATTATCATCGTAAACATAATCGATGGAAAGTTTTGGATGACCTGCTCCAAAATACCATTGGTTCCAAAACCAGTTCAGATCCATTCCGGTAACTTCTTCAAAAGCAAGTCTCAACTGATGTGCCTCGGCCGCTTTGAATTTGTTGGTAGTGAGATAAACGTTTAAAGCTTTGAAGAATGCGCTGTCTCCAACAAAATTGCGCAACATGTGCAGGATGCGGCCTCCCTTGTTGTAGCTCACCGCATCAAACATCGCTTCCTTATCGTTATAGTAGTAACGAACGAGGTCCTTGTTTTCACTCTGGCTCTGAAGGTATCCCTGCATGTCGCTATAGTTCTGCGCCTCGCCGGCATCCTTCCCGTATTTGTATTCGTCCCACAGCGTTTCACTGTAGTTGGCGAATGATTCGTTCAATGTAAGATTGCTCCAGCTTTCGGTTGTGACGAGGTTGCCGAACCATTGATGAAACAACTCATGAGCGATGGTAGCTTCCCAGGCATTGCCGTCGATCAGCTCGCGAGCATCCTGTTGTGCACTTTCCTGGTGAAGTGTAGCAGTTGTGTTTTCCATCGCCCCGCTTACGTAGTCGCGACCCACGATTTGCGAGTATTTCACCCATGGATACTCGACACCCAGGACCTTTGAAAAGAAAGCCATCATTTCGGGAGTGTTGCCGAAGATCTTTCTGGCAACGGGTGCATATTCTTTTTCTACGTAATAACTCACTTCCTTGCCTTTGTACTGGTCCTTGACTACGGCGAAATCGCCCACCCCCATAAAGAAGAGATAGGGCGCATGCGGCTGATCCATCTTCCAGGTGTCGGTACGGGTACCATCTGTATTCTTTTTTTGCGAAGTCAGTTTACCATTCGACAACGTGACGAATTTTTCCGGCACCGTCATTGCGATTTCCTGTGTAGTTTTTTGGTTGGGTCTGTCGATGGTAGGACACCACACTGAGGTTGCTTCGGTTTCACCCTGCGTCCAAATTTGTGTTGGTTTATCTTTTTCTTCGCCGCGCGGATTAATGAAATACAAACCTTTCGCATCAGTGATTGCTGCACTTCCTTTTACCTTGAGTTCATTGGGCTTTGAAACATAATCGATGTACAGGGTGTACTGCTCCCCACCTTTATATTTTCGGTCGAGCTTTATGTTCAGGATCATTCCGTCATACATATATTTTAACGGAGAGCTGTTGCTTCCTTTTACGAGCGATACTTTTTTTATCTCCATCCCTTTGGCATCCAGAGAGACGGTATCGGTCGGATAAAAATGTGGCTTGAGCGTGATCCACGCTTTCCCATTCATGTACGCTTTTTCGAAATCGAATTGAACTGCAAGTTTCGTGTGAACCAGGTCGTTGACAAGAGGTGCGGTTTCGCGGTATTCCAATTTCCAGGTTGTGTCAGGTGTTTGTTCGTCAGCTTCCTGGGCATGAACAGACACAAGCGACATAAACAGTACGGTTATTATAAGTAGTTTCTTCATTATAGGCTGTTGTGTTGCGGGCAAAGATATATTCGGCGGTTTTTATTATTTGCTAAAAAAGGGACAAGTGGCCGGCACTGATAAGCAATTGATTAGATTTGCTTAAACGAAGTGGGGTAATGTTTAAACGCATTCTCTTTTTTTGCGCGTTGCTCATTGAGGCGTCTATTGTTTTCGGGCAACAGGATCATTTTCTCTTTTTTCAGTCGGACGCTTCGAAGCAGTTTTATGTGAGAATGAACGATAAGGTTTTTCCTGCTTCACCGGCCGGGCATCTTACCATCTCATCGCTGAAAGACAGTACATATAATATATACATTGGTGTGCCGGGGCGTCAGTCTTCCGAGCAACAGTTTCGTGTGAGTACAAATAAACGCGACCGAGGTTTCCAGGTTCGGAACGCAGGTGAGGCGAACTGCACACTGTTTGATTTTATCAGTCTTGAATTGATCCGGCCTGTTAACTCCACTGCGACGTCCGGTACCGGTGGAGTGCGAAAGACGGACAGCTTCGCAGAATTGATGGCGAGTGTTGTGAGTGATTCGGCCGTGTTATATACTTCTGTTACTCCCGAGGAGCCGAAAACAGAGGTTGTGAGGCGGGATTCGCAAGCAACGAAGGCATCGCTTGTGCAAAAGGAATCAAGCGGTTCGAAAGATTCGACGGTTGTTTCGACGGTAAAGCGCGCGGATACGATGATTGCAACCTCTGGAAGGGGAGATAGTGTTGGTATAGTGCAGGTACAAAAGCCTGTGAGGGACACGTTGCAAAAGGTAGATGCGAGCAAGAAGGACACGGCGCTTGTGCAAACGGGTGTGAGCGACTCGACGAAAAGCAAGAAAGCTGACATAGCGAACAAGGTAGTGGAGAAGAAAGCGCCTGATACAGCGAGCAAGGCTGCGTTGGTGAGCGACTCCATCAAAAGCAAAAACGCTGACATAGCGAATAAGGTAACGGATAAGAAAACGCCTGATACGGTGAGCAAGGTTGCGGTGGTGAGTGACTCAACCAAAAGCAAGAACGGTGACATGGCGAACAAGGTAGTGGAGAAGAAAGCGCCTGATACGGCGAGCAAGGTTGCGGTGGTGAACGACTCAACCAAAAGCAAAAACGCTAACATAGGGAATGAGGTGGTCGACAAGAAAGCGCTTGATACAGCGAGCAAGGTTGCGGTGGTAAGCGACTCAACCAAAAGCAAAAACGCTGACATAGGGAATGAGGTAGTGGAAAAGAAAGCGCTTGATACGGCGAGCCAGATCGCTAGCGTCAAACGGCCGGATTCGTCCTTGACACAGCAGACAACAGGCGATAATTCAACGGCTGTTGTGAAAGCTGGCAGGGACGCGGCGGTAGCAATACAAGATCAGACGGCGCCATCAGTTATCACGCAGCGACCAAAACAGGTGCCAAGGCTGCTTACACATGTTGATGCGATGGATGGCAAGCGATTGAGGTATACCGATTCTGCAGGTACGGATACGATAGAAATTTTTATTCCGGTTGATACCGCCACCACAACCGCGGTGAAAGACTCTCCGGCAACTGCTACGTCTAAAGATTCAGTTTCCGGGAAGCGCACAATGGCGAATGATGCTGCGGATAGTGCACGGAAACATTCTGTCCGGAATGCAAAACTTGCGGTTCCCAACTCGGATTGCACAGCGACAGCAACAGACGCCGATGTTGATAAGCTGAGGGTTAAGATGCTTGCTGTGGGCAGCGACGATGACCGGATCGTGGTTGCAAGAAAGCAATTGCGATTGAAGTGCCTGACCACACGGCAGGTAAGGGCCTTGTCGGAATTGTTTCCATTGGATGAGGGCCGTTACAAATTCTTCGATGCGGCATACGCGTTCGTAACAGATACTTTCAATTTCCGCGAACTTGAGTCAGACCTGAAGGACGAGTACTACAGGAACCGGTTCCGGGCGATGTTGCGCAACTGACATGGAAGC